>CAAHFF010000045.1_pt1 | contig 140047 bp, 114 predicted proteins | sample 2563761 | NCBI WGS metagenome assembly CAAHFF01 (sample SAMEA5543997, study PRJEB30075) | plant metagenome | biome: Evergreen Rainforest; feature: Forest; material: Leaf | place: Madagascar | collected 2016-11
CTTTCTCTACACGACGCTCTTCCGATCTAACCGCCCTAGGAAACTAGGAGATAAGATGGCCGCCCGTGTTCCCCGCGCGAGCGGGGATGAACCGGTGAGTATGGAAACAGCTGAGATTGAGCGGCAGTGTTCCCCGCGCGAGCGGGGATGAACCGGCCGGCCAGGGTGGCGGCAAGTGCGAACCATGGTGTTCCCCGCGCGAGCGGGGATGAACCGAGAGGGAGGAGAAGAGGGAGAGGGGGGAGAGGAGTGTTCCCCGCGCGAGCGGGGATGAACCGTAGTCGATGGAATCGTCAGGATCGATCCGTTCGTGTTCCCCGCGCGAGCGGGGATGAACCGCGCGAAGGGGAAGAAGCATGAAGCTGGGACAGGTGTTCCCCGCGCGAGCGGGGATGAACCGCCAGTGTTCGGGAGGTGGGCGCGCCAACAACGGTGTTCCCCGCGCGAGCGGAGATGAACCGGAAGTACTCCATGGCGGATTCTGCCTCAGCGTGTGTTCCCCGCGCGAGCGGGGATGAACCGTACCGCGACTACATCGACGGCGTTCTGACGGCGTGTTCCCCGCGCGAGCGGGGATGAACCGTCGATGAGGTCAGGGCCGCGTACAACCGGGCGGTGTTCCCCGCGCGAGCGGGGATGAACCGAACTGGGAGGACAGATTGCCGATGGGCAGTCCGTGTTCCCCGCGCGAGCGGGGATGAACCGCTGCCGTAGGGCGTCCGGGACCAGTACAGCGCGTGTTCCCCGCGCGAGCGGGGATGAACCGTAATGCGACAGGCTCGGCTGGCATTCGCTGACGTGTTCCCCGCGCGAGCGGGGATGAACCGTCTCGTTCAGCGATATCCAGCGCGCGTACGCAGTGTTCCCCGCGCGAGCGGGGATGAACCGACGGTAGCCGAGTTGCTCCTTAGACGAGGGTTGTGTTCCCCGCGCGAGCGGGGATGAACCGGAACGGCTGGGGCTGGCGCTGCCGCGCTGCTGGTGTTCCCCGCGCGAGCGGGGATGAACCGTGCCGATAGACGGCTTGGCATACCGGGCTTTCGTGTTCCCCGCGCGAGCGGGGATGAACCGCGGTAGTCGTTCTCGATGTGGTCGGTCACGTCGTGTTCCCCGCGTGAGCGGGGATGAACCGGCCCGCCGTGGTGCTGAGGAATTGCTGCGCTCGTGTTCCCCGCGCAAGCGGGGATGAGCCGTCAGGTGCTACTACAGGGTCATGTTTCTCCCGGGTGCGCCCCGCGCCAGCGGGGGAGATGACGTCTGCCAGACTTGCCCGCCGAGAGGCTCAGCTGCTTGCGTCAGATGCGGAGCGCAAGCCTCCTCCAAACTCACAGCCTCTCCTTGCTTCAATCAAATACAATCACTATGATTAAATTTGAATCAAACCTCACTCAATGGGAGAAATGACATGCCGGTAGCGACGAAGGTGCTGACGACACACGTGCCATTGCCTCTATCTGAAAAGGTGGACCAGATGGCGGCTCGGCTTGAAAGGTCGCGCGGGTGGATCATGAAGCAGGCGCTTTCGGCCTGGATCGCCCAAGAGGAAGAGCGCGATCGTCTGACCCAGGAAGCATTGGCCGATGTGGATGCTTGCCGCGTTATCGATGATCAGGCGGTACAGGCATGGGCAAAGAGCCTTGGCACTGACCAACCCCTGCCGGTGCCGCGTTGATTGAGTTGAAATGGACCAGCAAGGCGCTTTCCGACTTGGCGCGCTTGCACGATTTTCTGGCTGCAGTGAACAGGCCAGCCGCAGCGAGAGCGGTTCAGGCATTGGTTGCGGCGCCAAGCATCCTGTTGAGCAATCCGCGGATTGGTGAGCAGCTATTCCAGTTCGAGCCCCGCGAGGTGCGGAAGATAGTGGTTGGAGGGTATGAGGTCCGCTACGAGATACAGGGTTCGGTGATCTACCTGCTGCGGTTGTGGCACACCCGTGAGGACCGTTGAGTCGAGGGCTGGATATCCTCTGGATGAAGGTGATTTTCTTCCGTCGGCAACCTCCTGTTTTTAAGGGGTCATCTTTTTCATTTAATCCAAAAGCATCGGTAATCTTCGGTTGAAAAACCAAGTCCGCGTCCTCAAGGCTTGATTTTTCATCTCCGACAAAACAGAATGAAGGAAACAAAACATTTCCGCAAGTGATTTTCTGTTGACCCGTGCCATCCCTCTCCAATAACTACTACGCATACTGGGGCAAGGCTTCTCCCGTGCAGCCAGGGCAAGGGGCACCCTATCACCTGTTGCCTTATCACTCGCTGGATGTCGCAGCCGTGGGAAAGGTGCTGCTGTCGTTGCCGGCATATTCGCTGGCGTCCCTGGCCCAACAGCTGGGCTGGTCGCGCGAGCAGGTGGAAGCAGTATTCATTTTCTTTCTTTGCATTCACGATGTTGGCAAGTTCGCGCGTGCGTTCCAGGGCCTGGCGCCTGGGTTGTCGCCCGCGCTCGTGGCGGCGGATCCAAGAAAGTCCTACCATTTTCGGCACGACACCTTGGGGTGGGGGCTGTGGCGTGATTATCTGGCGCCTGCATTGGCGCAAGATAAAGATGTATTGTTTCCCGAGCCCGCCGATGAGTTCTGGGAAGAGTGGGCCCGGGCAAGCATGGGACATCATGGCCGCCCGCCGCTGGATGCGCACCCTGCGAATCTTCAGCACCTGCGTATTGAGCCTTCGTTCTGTGCCGAGGATATCGCTGCCGCACAGAGCTATACGCGCCAAGTGATGTCGCACTGGTTTCCGCGTGACCTTCCTGCCCCAGATCGCAAGCAGGCCAAAATCCTGCGGCATCACTCCTGGCGCCTGGCGGGTTTATCCGTGCTGGCGGACTGGCTGGGCTCCAGCCAACGTGATTTTGCCTATGAAGCACGGCCAGGCATCGATTTGCTGGAGTACTGGCAATTCGCCCAGGCCAAGGCGGAAAAAGCGGTGGCGCGCGCGGGGTTGGCGCACGCGTCGGTCAGACCGCACGCATCGCCTTTCGCATTGTTCGATTATCTGCGTGAGCCTACGCCGTTGCAGGCCCTGGCTTCCGAGTTGCCACTGGCGGCCGGCCCGCAGTTGTTCCTGCTGGAAGACGTGACTGGCGCCGGCAAGACCGAAGCCGCGTTGATCCTTGCCTATCGCTTGATGCAGGCAGGTCTGGCCCATGGTCTTTACCTTGGCCTGCCGACGATGGCGACCGCCAATCAGATGTACCAGCGCCTGGCTACGGTCTATCGCGCCATGTACTCCGTCGACGCTCGGCCTTCACTGATCCTCGCGCACGGCGCGCGCCAGTTGGTGGATGAGTTTCGGCAAGGCATCGTGCGGGATGACAACCCTGGCGGTGATGAAGACTATGCCGTCAATGAGCCTAGCGCCGGCAGCCAATGCATGGCTTGGCTGGCGGATAACGCGAAGAAGGCGTTGCTCGCACAGGTTGGCGTGGGCACGCTGGATCAGGCCTTGTTGGGCGTGCTGCCGACTCGGCATCAGTCGCTACGGTTGCTGGGGCTGGCAGGAAAGGTATTGATTGCCGACGAAGTACATGCCTACGACCCGTATATGAAAACCCTGCTGAAGGGCTTGTTGCATGCCCATGCGCGTCAGGGGGGCAGTGTCATCCTGCTATCTGCAACCTTGCCCGGTCGCATGCGAGAGGAGCTGTCGGAGGCGTTTCAGGGCGGGTTGCGAGCGCCGGCGGAAAGTCGAGAAATGTCCCCCTCGATGCAGTACCCACTGGTCACCCATGTGCACCAGCAAGTCGCCCACTTTCCTTGCGAAACACGAGACAGCGTGCGTCGCAGGGTCCAGGTCAGGTGGCAAGACAATGAGGAGGCCGTGCTGGACCTGATACGCACGGAAGCGTCGCGTGGCCGCTGCGTCTGCTGGATACGCAATACGGTTGATGATGCCCGCCGCGCCTATGGCGCATTGGAGACTGCGCCAGAGATCCAGGGCCTGACACTGTTTCACAGTCGTTATGCCATGGGCGACCGTCTGGATATCGAGGACGGTGTCTTGCGCCGGTTTGGCAAGCTGTCTTCGATTGCGCAGCGAGCGGGGCAGGTGCTGGTGGCGACGCAGGTCGTCGAGCAATCGCTGGACCTGGATTTCGATGTGCTGGTCACGGATCTGGCGCCCATGGATCTTTTGATCCAGCGTGCGGGGCGTCTGCATCGGCATGTCCGGGATGCGCAGGGCAATCCCAGCGAGTCTCCGGGCAGGGAGGCGCCCTGCCTCTGGGTGCTGGCGCCGCCTGCCGAAGCGTCGCCCGCCGAGGATTGGTACGCCGCGTTGTTGCCCGGTGCCAGTGTCGTCTATGGCGATGTCGCTTGCCTGTGGCTGACGCGGATGGCCTTGCATGAGGCAGGGGAAATCGTCAGCCCCGGCGATGGCGAGGAGATCGGTGGGGTACGCCAATTGGTGGAGGCTGTCTATGGCGAAGCGGCGCGCGCCATCCCTGATGCGCTGCAGCGTGCCAGCCAAAAACATCTCGGGGAAGCCATGGCTGAAATCAGTCATGGCAATTTCAACTTGTTGAAGTTCGACAGGGGTTATGCATCGGACAGCAGTGATGCCTGGCACGACGGCACGCGTATTCCGACGCGTTTGGGCGATGAGACGCGCACGCTTTATCTGGCGATGGCGCAAGCGGATGACTTGCTGCCCTGGGGGCAAGCAGACGCATTTCCCTGGGAATATGCCGCGGTTCGCGTGTACGCTGCGCAAGTGTCGGGTCTGGCGCCAGATTGGTCAGCCCGATTTGACTCAGGGCTGCGTGCCTTGCGCACCAGGTACAAGTTCCTGGACGACGAAGAGGTGCTCGTCGTGCCTTTAATATCGAGTGAACAAGGCAGGAATATGGCGATGCTGCGAGACGGGAAGGGCAGGATACTGACTGCCTGGTATGACCCGATATCTGGCCTGTTTCTGGAAAAAGGACAAGACGCTCGATGAATCTTCTGCAGGCGTTTCCGTTTTCGCTGATGACGCGTGAGGGCATTCCGGAGCGGGTTGCCTTTGCGCAGGTTGTCGATCCACGCTTTGTCGACGTGATGGCGCCTCGTGCCGATTTCCGTGGCGCGGGTTATCAGTTCGCGGTGGGGCTGCTGCAGTCTGCGTTTGCTCCCGAGGATGACTCGGATTGGCGGGCATATTGGGATACGCCACCTGATGCGAAGGCCCTGGCCGATGCGTTGGCGCCCTTGCTGCCCGCGTTCGAACTCGACAGCGACAAGGCCGCTTTCATGCAGGATTGGGACTTGCCCGAGGCCGAGCAGAAGGATATTTCCGGTTTGCTGATCGATGCACCGGGTGGAAAAACGATCCGCGACAACCTCGACCATTTCGTGAAGCGAGGCAGTGTGCAAGCCATGTGCCCGGCGTGTGCGGCGGCGGCCTTGTTCACCTTGCAGATCAATGCGCCCAGCGGTGGCGTGGGTCATCGTGTGTCCTTGCGCGGCGGGGGGCCCATGACCACGCTGGTGCTGCCCAACGATCCGGCGGAAAGCCTTTGGCGCAAGCTGTGGCTCAATGTGCTGCCCGCAGATCGTATTGCGGCCAAGAAGCCGGAGAAGCTGGCGGATCTCTTGCCCTGGATGGCAGCCACTCGGACCAGTGAGGCAAAGGGAGGCGTTACAACGACGCCCGAGTCCGTCCATCCCCTGCAGGCGTACTGGAGCATGCCGCGGCGCATCCGGCTGGAATTCCCCGAAAAAGATTCCGAGCCTGGTGCGTGCGATGTGTGTGGCGAACACAGCGCGAAGTTGCTGCGTACATATCGGGCTCGCAATTACGGTGTCAACTATGCAGGCGACTGGCTGCATCCCTTGACGCCTTACACGATCGATCCCAAGAAACCGCCTCCCTTGCCCATCAAGGGACAGCGCGGAGGCGTGGGATATCGCCATTGGTTGGGTTTTACCCTGGGGACAGCGGACAACCGGCCTGCCCCGGCGACGGTTGTTCGGCACTTCTATGCGCGTCGCAGCCGCATGGGAGTCGCTCGTCTGTGGTGCTTCGGCTATGACATGGACAACATGAAGGCACGGTGCTGGTACGACAGTACCTTGCCGGTGCACACCGTTCCTCCCGAAAGCCAGGCGGCGTTTGCAAGCGTCGTGGCGCAACTGATGGCGGTGGCTGACGAGGCGGGGTCCTTGCTGAGGAAATACGTCAAGGCGGCACAGACGGATCGTCCCCAGGACAGAGAAATTGACCCCATGGTTGGCCAAAGTTTCTGGCAGGCTACTGAATCTCAGTTTTACATGGCTTTACAGCGATTGGCGGCATTGCCTGCCTACGAGGATGAACAGGTGGCCGGTGTCTACCGCCAATGGCTGCTCGCGACGCGCCATGTCAGCCTCGGTCTTTTCGATACCTGGGTGCAGGGCGTACATATCGAGAACTTGAATACGCGTAGGGTGGTACAGGCTCGTGCCGAACTGTTGAAGTGGCTGAACCTTGGCAAGGTCGCTCGCCCTCTTTGGAAAATCGTCAACGCCCAGCAAAAGGAAAGCGCATGAAGGAGCGGCCGTACCTGGACGAGGTCCAGCGCAGGTGGGTCAGGGACTGGTGGCGCGCTTTGCAGCCCATGCCCAAACCCGCCGCGCCGAAAGGTGAAGAACAGAGCGATGACAATGCCCCTGAGGAGCTTGGCAAGACGGTGCCGTTGCGCCGCTCCCTGGCTGGCCTGGGACGCAAGGCGCGCGCCGAGTTGCGTCGCTGTCCGGATGTGCAGGCTTTGCTGATGGAGGCGGCAACATATCGATTGTCGGATCACCTGCTGAAACTGGAAAAAGAAAAGGCTTTCCCCCGATTCAATGACGACCACGCCGCTGTAGCGCTGGTGGCCGGTGTGCTGGCTCACGTCCGGGAAGATTTGGGCAACAAGGCCAGCCTGCCTGCCGCATTGGGAAGCACCAAGGAGTCCGAACGTCCTTTGTTGAGCCAGATGCGTTTCCAGCGACTGCTGCGTACACGCAACGTGGATGATTTCTATCGTCAGTTGGTGCGTGCCGTGAAGCTGGCGGACAACAAGGCGGACGTCGCCGTATTGGCAAACGACATCCTTGCCTGGCACTGCGAACAACACCAGGCCTTGCCCGACCCCAATCATCGCCTGCACAGCCGCTGGGCGCGCGACTACTACCTGCAGCCCCAGGAGCGGGCGGCACATGAAACCGCTAATTCGGAGAATCAAGAATGACCCGCTACATCCAGCTGCACCTGCTGACCTCGTATCGCCTTCCAACCTGAATCGCGACGATACCGGCAATCCCAAGACGGCACTGGTGGGCGGCGTCGAACGCTTGCGTGTGTCGTCGCAGAGTCTGAAGCGAGCCTGGCGCACCTCCGAGAGGTTCCAGCAGCACTTGTCCGCCAATGTTGGAACGCGCACCAAGCGGTTGGGCAGGGAGGTGTTTGATGTCTTGAGCAAGGCAGGCGTCGCGGAAAAAACGGCACGCGATTGGGCGGGCAAGATTGCAGGCGTCTACGGCGCGCCCAAGAAGGATGATCCGCTGGAAATCGAGCAGCTTGTTCATGTGGCGCCGGAAGAGCGGGCCAGCCTGGATGCCTTGGTTGCGACGTTGGTCAAGGAAAACCGTGAGCCCAGCGATGAGGAACTCGACGCGCTGCTGCATACGCAGCATGCCGTGGACATTGCAATGTTTGGCCGGATGCTGGCCGCCAAGACCAAATTCAACACCGATGCCGCAGTGCAGGTGGCGCACGCGTTCGGCGTGCACGCCAGCGCGGTGGAGGACGACTACTTCACCGCCGTGGACGACCTGAACAATGACGATTCCGGCGCCGCGCACGTGGGCGAAGCGGGTTTCGCCGCCGCCGCGTTCTATCTGTACGTGTGTATCGATCGCGCTCGCCTGAAGAAGAACCTGGGCGATGACGAGGCGCTGACCGAGAAGGCCCTGCGAGCGCTGATCGAGACGGCGCTCACAGTTGGCCCCAGCGGCAAGCAAAACAGTTTCGCCAGTCACGCCCGCGCGTACTATGCCTTGGCAGAGAAAGGCGACCAGCAGCCGCGCTCGTTGGCGCTGGCGTTCGTGAAGCCGGTTGATGGTGCCGACTACGTCAGCGAATCGGTTGCTGTGCTTCGCACGGTGCGCGAGAACATGAACAAGGTCTATGGCGATTGCGCGGACGAGGGCAGCAAGGAAATCAATGTCCTGGAAGGTACAGGCAGCCTCCAGGAACTGTTGGACTACGCGGCGGCCCCATGAGTGCCGTTGACTATCTCGTCTTGCGTCTTTATGGTCCCATGGCCAGTTGGGGAGAGATTGCCGTTGGCGAGTCGCGCCACTCCGCCGTGCATCCTTCCCGTTCTGCCTTGCTGGGACTGCTGGGCGCTGCCCTGGGCATCGAGCGGGATGACGATGCAGGCCAGGCAGTGCTGAGCGCGGGCTATCGCTTCGGGGGCAAGCTGGTATCGGTGGGCATGCCCTTGCGCGACTATCACACGGTTCAGGCCCCGGCCCAGCAGCGTAAGGTCACCTATCGCACCCGGCGCCAGGAGTTGATGGACAAGTCTCGCCTGGGGACGGTGTTGTCGGCACGTGAGTATCGTTGCGACAGTCTGTGCGTCGTTGCCATCGAGGCGCTGCCGGGGGCGATACATACGCTGGATCAACTGGCCGAGGCGCTGCGCAAGCCCGTTTTCCCCCTTTACCTTGGGCGGCGTTCTTGCCCATTGGCAGTGCCAGTGTGGCCACAGAAGGTCAAGGCGGACAGCCTGAAGATAGCATTGGATGAACCGCAACCCTCGTTGCTGGCGCTGTTGAATAAGCCTGGGCCGGGCGAGGGTGCCTCAACGCCTTGGCCGATCCGTGCGGATCAGGTGGCGTTCAAATACAAGCCGGCAGCACAGCGTTATTTCTGGGAGGAGGGCATGGAGGCGGGAATGCCTGTCACCCTGCAAGTCACGCGGCACGATCAGCCTGTGTCGCGTCGGCGCTGGCAATTCATGCCTCGACAGGAGTCCGTGCATCTGCCTGAGGAACCGTCAGCATGACGCATTATTTTTCGCGCGCCCGGTTCGCCTCGCCGGTGACCGATCTTGATCTGATGCGGATGGTCAGTCGCCATGGCGCCGCGTATCGGGATCATGCGCTGGTCTGGCGCCTGTTCCCGGGCGATGGGGCCGAACGCGATTTCGTGTTCCGCCGCGGCACTGACCAGGATGGCCGGGATGTCTATTACGTGGTTTCGCAACGGCCGCCGCAGAGTGTGCCGGGGCTGCTGACCGTGCAGTCGAAGCCTTATGCGCCGGCCCTGGAGGAGGGGGAAATGCTGCGCTTCGAACTGCGTGCCAACCCGACCGTCACTCGGCGCAACGCCGATGGGACGCGGGGGCAGCGGCATGACGTGCTGATGAATGCCAAGGCAAAGGCCCTAGCCCAGGGAGCCAGTGTGCAGAAACGCATCGAGGAAATGGATGCGGCAGGTCTGCGCTGGTTGCAGGAGCGTGCCGCGACGTGGGGGATATCGGTGGCAGAGAATAGTGTCCTGGTGTCGGCCTATACCCAACATACATTGCGGCATCGTCAACGGAATATGACGTTCTCCTCGCTGGACTACACCGGCGTCGCGCAGGTCGAGAATCCCGTCTTGCTTGCAAAGGCGCTGACTCAAGGCGTTGGCCACGCCAAGGCGTTCGGGTGTGGCCTGCTGCTGGTCAGGCGCATCGACTGATCGTGCTGCCGCCGCTCAAGCCCCTCCCCATGAAAGACCGGATATCGATGGTCTTTGTCCAGTATGGGCAGATCGATGTCCAGGACGGCGCTTTCGTGGTCGTCGACCAGACCGGCGTGCGCACGCACATCCCGGTCGGCTCGGTGGCCTGCATCATGCTGGAGCCTGGCACCCGTGTGTCGCATGCGGCCATTCATCTTGCGGCAGTGGTAGGCACGTTACTGGTATGGGTGGGCGAGGCAGGTGTACGGCTATATGCCAGCGGCCAGCCTGGCGGCGCCCGCGCGGATCGCCTGCTGTATCAGGCGCGACTGGCTTTGGATGACGGCCTGCGCCTGAAGGTCGTGCGCAAGATGTACGAGGTGCGTTTCGGCGAACCCGCGCCGGAGCGGCGCAGTGTCGAGCAATTGCGCGGCATCGAAGGCGCTCGCGTCCGGGAGACGTACAAGTTGCTTGCCCGGCAGTATGGCGTGGATTGGAAGGCGCGGAACTACGACCGCAAGCAGTGGGACGCTGCCGATATTCCCAACCGTTGTTTGTCGGCGGCCACAAGTTGCCTGTACGGCATCACCGAGGCCGCGGTGCTGGCGGCGGGTTATGCGCCGGCGGTTGGCTTCATCCACACGGGCAAGCCCTTGTCTTTCGTGTACGACATCGCCGATCTGTTCAAGTTCGAGACGGTCGTCCCCATTGCGTTCAAGATCGCTGCGCAGCGGCCAACGGAGCCAGAGCGGCAGGTTCGGTTGGCTTGTCGCGACGTATTCCGCTCATCGAAACTGCTGGGGCGGATCATTCCTGCCATCGAGGAGGTATTGGCCGCAGGCGAGATCCCCTTGCCCGAGGCACCTCCTGAGGCTGTCCCACCCGCGATTCCCAACGCCACTGCACTGGGCGATGTGGGCCATCGCGCCTAGGCCCATGCCTTTCGTCGTTGTCGTCACCGAAAACGTCCCGCCCCGCCTGAGGGGGCGCATGGCCATCTGGCTGCTTGAGGTCAGGGCGGGGGTCTACATCGGGGATGTATCCGCGCGTACCCGTGAGATGCTTTGGGAGCAGTTGACTGAAGGCTATGAAGCGGGAAACGTCGTGATGGCATGGGCTAGTTCCAATGAGTCGGGATATGAATTCCAGACACTGGGAGATAACCGGCGTTTGCCTGTGGAGTTTGATGGCCTGAGATTGGTAGCTTTCAGGCCTGCGGAAGAGGGTGGTTAGGCGGTTGAAAGGTTGCTGGAATTTTGGGTGGGAAATTTATTCTTTAAAAACAAGTGCTTGAGTTAAGTGTGTTCCCCGCGTGAGCGGGGATGAACCGTTCGTTGCCAGCATGGTCGGCGCGTTCGGGGCGTGTTCCCCGCGTGAGCGGGGATGAACCGGCCGAGTGAGTTCACCCCGGCCCATACCTGGAGTGTTCCCCGCGTGAGCGGGGATGAACCGATGGCCTCGATCTGCTCGTTATCCAGGTCCAAGTGTTCCCCGCGTGAGCGGGGATGAACCGTCGTCCACCAAGGGGCGTATCGATCCCCTGGTGTGTTCCCCGCGTGAGCGGGGATGAACCGTCACACAGGCCGGTCTTTCGGCCAACACTATTGTGTTCCCCGCGTGAGCGGGGATGAACCGGAAAACGCTATGACCATTCTCGCAATCTGCGCGTGTTCCCCGCGTGAGCGGGGATGAACCGACGACGACATTCCGTTCTGATCCGGAGCCCACGTGTTCCCCGCGTGAGCGGGGATGAACCGTGATTAAGCCGACCCCCATCGGTCCGGCCCAGGTGTTCCCCGCGAGAGCGGGGATGAGCCGTCCCCTCGCCTGGAACCCTGAATCACTGGCGGCTACGGCCGAGCGGCAGCCTGAAAACCAGGAGATAACCCTCTCGCGAGTGACGCCGCGCCCCTGTGTGGGGCCTCCACTATTTCTTCACCGGCTCCGCGGTCCCCTGCTTCACCTGCGTTTCGGAAGGAATCACCACCGGCGACGGCGCAGGCTTCGCGCAGCCCGCCAGGACGACGGCGCACAGGAAGAAAGGCAGGGTGGTCTTCATCACGGATCTCCAGGAAGAGGCATTAACGGGAACAGGACTTGGCACGGGTCTCATTTGCGCAAGTAGCGCTTGCTGCCCGTGCTGGTCAAGCAATACCGCCCGCGCGGGGCTGGCTGAGGCGCCGCCAAACACCGCCGGGCAGGATTTCCTGCTGCCGCTGGCCGAGCCGTCCCTGCAGACAAAGGTCTCTCCTTCGCAATGCGAGATGCCGCCCTTGCTGCCGGAGCAGGGGGTATTCGCGGCAGACGCTGCGCCAGGAATGGCGAGCAAGGCAGCGATCAACAGCAGGCGGGCACGCAGCATGAAGACTCACGGCAAGTTCGAATTTACTTTTTATATTTGATGGGCATGTTTTGTAGCAAGCCTCGCATGCATGACCGTCTCCGGCACGCGGCTGGCGCGATGCCGTTCCTGGTGGCTTAATACCGGCTGGTTCGTCAATGCAAGGATTTCCCATCATGACCCTGACCCATCTTTTTCCCCGCGCGGCGGTGACCCTGTTGCTGGGCGCCTGCGCGCTGACTGCGCAAGCCGAACCCGCCACGGGTTGCAAGGCCAAGATCGATGGCATTCGCGCCGAACTGGATCGCGCCCGCGCCGAGAACAACACGCGCAAGGCCGATGGCCTGCAGAAAGCCCTGTCCGAGGCCAGCGCCAATTGCACCGATGCCGGCCTGAAGGCCGAGCGTGACGAACGTGTGCGCGAAAAAGAAGAGAAAGTTGCCGAGCGCCAGCGCGAACTGCAGGAAGAGCGCGCTGACGGCGACCGCGAAGACATCGCCAAGGCCGAGCGCAAGCTGATGGACGCCGAGGCCGAGCTGGCCGAGGCGCGCCGCGAGCAGGCGCAGCCCTGAGCGCGCTGGCAACACCCGCCGCCACGCATGTGGTGCTGGATGCCTGCGTGCTGATGTCGGGCATCGTGCGCCGACTGATGCTGCGGCTGGCCGAGGCAGGGGCATTCCAGCCAGTCTGGAGCGAGCGCATCGGCGACGAATGGCGGCGCAATGCGGCGCGCATCTGGCAGATCGATCCGCAGCGCCTGGCCGATGAGTGGGCCGACATGCAGCGCCGCTTTCCGTTGGCGGATTGCGGCGACGCCCAGGGCTTCGAGCAGGGCTTGAAGTACAGCGATGCGAAGGACTGGCACGTCATTGCCACCGCGCGGGCAGCGCAAGGCGCCGGCGCGGAAAACGTGGCGATCCTGACGTGGAACCTGAAGGACTTCAACCGTTCCGAATTGCGCCGCATGGGCTTGCGTGCGCTGGACCCGGATCGGTATCTGTCCGAACGCTGGCAGCGGGATGCGACGCAGCTTGCCCTGGCCTGCGAGACGATCGCGCAGGATGCGGCGGCGCTGGGCGGCACGCCGCAGCCGCTGCGGGAGGCATTACGGCGGGAACGTCTTTATCGGCTGCAGGCCCTGGCCGCGCCGGCTTGACGCCTGGCAGGGCGGCCACCACGCGCGGGACTCACGGCGCCTGACGGTGACCGCGTCAAACTGGCCGACGCGGACAGGGGGGCTGATGGGCGGCCAGTCGCCAAGGCCCATCAGGGGCGACGCTGATCGGGCTGGCCCTTGCTGCCGGGTTGTCCAGCGGGCGGCGGCGCGTTGCTTCCAGGTTTGCGCTGCGGATCCTGATCGTTCTGTTGCGGCTTGTTGTCAGGCTTGTTGGGCTGCGGAGCGTTCGGATTGGGCATGATGCACCTCGATAGGAGCGTGGCTGGTTGCCACGTGGCCAGATTGCGCCTATCGGGAGGGATGTCCTAGCACTCATTTGAAACCGGCTTGTGCTGTGACGAGTATGGATACATCTGCGCATTCAGGGCGCGGATGCAGCTTTTCAGCGGGGGTCGACGTGATGCACGTCCTGCCAGCGGAAACGCACGCGCGCGGGGGTGGAAGGGGCTCGACCGCGAGCCTGGGCAATCTCCGCTTCACCGGTATAGGTCGTGCAACCGAAAAGGGCGATGGCAAGGTTCACCGTGGTGGTGATCGAAGCGCCATCGGCCAGCTTCAGGGTGACACGGTCACCGACGTGGATATCGCGAGGAGAGGTGTCTTGGGTCGAGGGCTGGATCAGTTGGTCAGGAAAAATATTCTTCAAAATTTATGGCTTGGATAAGTCGGCGCAACGACGTACTGGCGCCATGCGTGATGGCGGATATCGTGTCGGGCGCGTTGATGACCGCATGCGAAGGCCCTGGCGGGCAGCGGTTCAAGGACCAGTCCGGGCGACGCGTGTCGGGGTGGCCTGGCGGAACGTCACACGCATTTCTTTTATGAATGATTGCGTGGACAAGCTTGGTGCAATGGCAGCAAGAGCCCGGATGGTAGGCCACGGCTGGGCGAGGCGTCAAGGCCGCGCGTGTGACAGCGTCGTTTTTCGTCCACGGCTGCCAGGCCTGTATAGCCCGCAGTGGATGCCGCAAGCTGAAGCGCAGCCTGGGGCGGGCACGAGCGCAAGGCATCGCCTGGTGCCCGAGGCCGGACTCGAACCGGCACGACCTGAGGTCGGGAGATTTTAAGTCTCCTGTGTCTACCATTTCACCACTCGGGCCAGGGCGCGGCGGAGCCTGAGCCTGGGCGCCGCGCATCATCCCAGATAATCCAGGCTGCGGCAAATCATGGCAGGGCCTGCCGGCAGGCCCGCGGGACGGCTGCCGTTCAGTCCAGGCAAGCGCTTGCCGCACTCGCCATGCGCAGCGCCCAAGGCAGCGACGCATTCAATGTTTCGCCGTGGGACAGGCCCGGCAGCATGCGGAACCGTGCATGCAGGTCCGGCCGTGCCGAGATGTCCTGCACGAAACGCTCGGCCTGCCCCGGCGTGGGGGCGCCGGACGCACAGTCCTGGCAACGTTCCTGCCGCACGCGCTCGGCGCCCCCTGCCAGCACCAGCAAGGCGCCGCGCGGCATCGAGGCGGGGCGTTGCGGCGCGCCCGCGATGCGCTGCGCCATGAACGGCGCGTGCCACCACAGCGAGGGGCTTGCGGCGACATAGCGGTCATAGGCGCCAGGTTGCGTGAGCAGGGCGTGCAGCACGAACAGGCCGCCATAGGAGTGGCCGTACAAGGTGCGTCGCTTGGGATCAATGTGCCAGTGTGCGGTGAGCTCGCCGTGCAAGCGGAGCAGGAACGCCAGGAAAAGGTCGGCGCCGCCATTCAGGCGCGCCGCGGAACGCGGGTCGGGTGCCGAAACGTGGGCGCCGGGTGGCAGCGGGGTGTAGTCCCACGCCCGGCTTGCGGTGTCGAAGCGGTCGTTGGTGTCGTAGCCCACGGCCACCAGCAACAGGCCTTGGGCCAGGGGCGCATGCGAGGGCAGCGCCTGCAGCACGGCATTGCCATCGAGCATGTAGGCCACGGGCCAGCCCTGGGCAGGCGCCGGGCCCGCCGGCTGGCGGATCGTGACCCGCCAGGCGGTGTAGCCATCGTGACGCGCAAGCGAAAAAGTCTGCTGCAAGTGGGACATGGGCTGGATGGCGGCAGGCGCTTTCGCCAGCGCAATGCCAGGCAGGAGCGCCTGCGTGGCGCAGGCGATCAGGTGTCTGCGCCGGACATCCATCAGAACGAGACCGTGGCCGAGGCGAAGTACGAGCGGCCCGGCTCGTTGTAGCTTGCCGCGCCGGCATAGTCGGCGACGCCTTCGCGATAGAGCTTCTTGTCGAACAGGTTGTTCACGCCCACGGTGAAGCGCAGGTTGCGGTTGACGGTATAGCTGGTGTTCAGGCCTGCCAGCGCATAGGGCGAGAGCGCCGTCCGGTTGCCATCGGGAATGGGCAGGTTGCGGCGCGCGGTGAAGCCGGGGGCTTCCTGCTTGCCGTACCAGGTCACGTTGCCCTGGATGCGCCATTGGTCGGTGACCGCCCAGTCCAGCGTGGTGTTCACGGTGTACTTGGGAATCACGCTCAAGGGTTCGCCGGTGCGCTTGTCCTTGGACTCGATCATGTAGGTGAAGTTGGTGTTCCAGTCCAGTGCGGCGGTCAGCGGAATGAAGAGGTTGCCTTCCACGCCCTCGACGACCGCCTTGCCGCTATTGACCCACTGCAACACCCGCTGGCCATTGGGCAACTGATAGGCGTACTGGTTGCTGGCGACGATCTTGTTGCGGTAGTCATTGCGGAAGTAGGCTGCGCTGGCGCGCCACGTGCCCGAGTCATAGGCCAGGCCGAGTTCCTTGTTCACGCTGGTCTCGGGGGCAAGATCCGCATTGCCCTGCAGGAAGCAGCCGCCCGCGTTGACTTCGGCCTGATTGCAGCCGAAGCCCCGGCTGTAGAGCAGGTAGTTGGGGTTGGCCTGGTACAGGTTGGGCGCCTTGTAGGCGCGCGCGATGCCGCCCTTGATGGTCAACTTGTCGGTGATGCGGTGCGAGGCATTCAGGCTCGGGCTCCAGGTGTTGCCGAAGTCGTCGTGGTGATCCAGGCGCAGGCCGGGCGTGACCATCGTGCGCGCGCCCACCTCGATGTTGTCCTCGGCGTACAGGGCATAGCTGCTGGCGCGCTTGCGGGTCGCGCCGCGGCTGAAGCCGGGAATGGCGCCTGCGGGCGGATCCCAGAAGTTGCTGCGCAGGGAGCCCGGGTCTTCCAGCGATTCACGCAGGTATTCAGCCCCGATGGTGGCAACCTGGTCGAAGCCCAGCGAGAAGGGCACGTTCACCTCGCCGCTGGCGCGCCAGTTCTTCAGGCGCGAGGTGAACCACCCTTCGCCTTCGGCGGGCGCGCCTTCGGGGCCGCCCGCCAGGCCTTCGTTCTGGCGCGCATTGCGCGTGCCTTCATAGGCCAGCGAGAGGCGCGAGTCGCCCCAGTCCCAGCGGCCGCGATGGGTCAGGGCGACGTTGTTGCGGTACATCACGTAGGTTTCGCTGCCATACAGGCTGCTGACGAAAGCGGGATTGCCGCCGCCGTTGTTCAGCATGGTGTCGCCCGCATAGCGGTTGCCCTGGCGGCTGTAGCCGGCGTCCAGTTCCAGGGTCTGCCGGCTGGTCAGCGCCCAGCTCAGCAGCGCGTTCAGGTCCTGGTTGACGAACCCTTCGCGTCCGGCGATCTGGGTCTGGTCGACGGTCGTGTTCTGTTCGTTGATGTTCTGCGCGTCGGGCCGGGTCTTGCTGTAGCCGCCGTACAGCCGGAACGACAGCTTGTCGCTCAAGGGGCCGCTCAGGCGGAAGTTCGCGCGATGCGATTCCCCTTCGTCGCCGCTCTCGGGCTGGTTCGTGTAGTAGGTGACCGAGCCGCTGAGCTTGTCGGTCGGCCGCTTGGTGATGATGTTCACCACGCCGCCCATGGCGCCGGAGCCGTAGCGGGCCGCCGCCGGGCCGCGGATCACCTCGATGCGTTCCACCTCTTCCGGCGGGACCCAGTTGGTGTCGCCGCGCGTGTCGCGGTCGCCGTTCCAGCCGTAGCGCACCGAGTTGCGGGAAGAGACGGGTTTGCCGTCGATCAGGATCAGCGTGTTTTCCGGGCCCATGCCGCGCAGGTCGATCTGGCGGCTGTTGCCCCGGTTGCCGCTGGCGCTGTTGCCGGTCAGGTTCACGCCGGGCTCGCGCCGGATGATCTCGGACAGGTCGGTCGCGGGCGGACGCCTGGCGATGTCCTCGGCGGAAATCACCGAGACACCGAGCGATTCCTTGATCTCCTCTTCGGCCGTGCCCAGGACCCTGACGGATTCCAGTTGCGTGACGGGGACGGTTTGCGCGAAGGCGGGGGCGAAGGCCACGCTGGCGAGGGCGGCGGCATGGTGCAGCCGGTGCATGCGGAGGGAGCGGTGAGTGGCGGTCATTGTCGTCGTGTCTGGCGCTACGTTGCGGCAAAGCAACGACATGGGGCGTCGACGTCTGGGTCGGCCTTGATCGCTGCCAAGCTCATGATTTAATTGATAACGATTTGCATTAGCTTTGCGGCTAGACATTGTGCAGTGCGCCCGGGGCGCGTGAGTTTGTCCCGCCACCGAAACCCTTTGCGCCATCGCCATTCATCCGCCCATGCCAGAACTTCGTCCCGACACCGCCCACCAACGCGCCAGCGTGCCCGCCGAGCGCCTGCGAACCCTGGCCGCCCATGCCGCGGTGAACTACAGCGTGTCCGTGCCCGCCATCGACCGCCCCGTCCTGGACGGCGTGTTCGACACCACGGTCCTGCCCAGCGGCCTGATCGTGCACCGCGTCGACGCCCGCGACCTACAGGGCTCCCAGGTCAAGGCGGTGCTGAAGGAGGGCTTGCGCATTGCGATGGTCATCGGTGGACGGGCCGATGTCTGCTTTGGCGATCTCTCGCTGCAGCTGGGGCCGGCAGCGCGGCCGGCGCAGCCCGTGCAGGGCACGATGATCGCGGTGGCGCGCCCTGACCAGTTCCGCCGTTGCGGGATGCGGGGCACCATCGAACGTACGGTTTCCATCACGGTGCCATGGCCGTGGCTCGATGCGTGGCTGGCGCGCGGGGCCAACGGGCCTGCCATCCGTGCCTTCGCCCGCGAGCACCTGGCCGTGCGCAGCTGGACGCTGTCGCCGCAGGCCGTGGCGACGGTCGAGCAGATGCTGATGCCGGCCATTGCCGTGCCGACGCTCTGGAACCTGTATCTGGAGTCGCGTGCGCTGGGGCTGCTGGCGGAGGCCTTCGCGGCCTGGGAGACCGAACCCGGCCCCACGGTGGCCAGCGAGCCGAACGCCCGGCTGCGGCCGCGTGACGTGCAGCGCATGGCGCAATTGCGCGCGTGGCTGGACAGCGGCGAGGCGGATGCCCTGAGCCTGGAGGCCATCGCCTGCCATGCCTGCATGAGCGTGAACACCCTGCAGCGGCATTTCAGGGCTGCCTGGGGCCGGACGGTCTTCGATTACCTGAGGGACGCCAAGCTGGAGCGCGCGCGCGTGGCGCTGGAGCAGCAGGGCATGAGCGTGGGGCAGGCCGCGTGGCAGGCCGGCTATACCAGCGCGGCCAATTTCTCCACGGCGTTCAGGCGCCGCTATGGCGTGGCGCCGGGGCATGTGCGGGCCAGCCAGTGAGGCGGGCGCGGTCGGTCTGGGTGGGGGAGGGGAGCCTGCAAGGCTGGACCTGGCGGAAGCGGTGAGATTCGAACTCACGAACGGTTGCCCGTTGCCGGTTTTCAAGACCGGTGCAATCGACCACTCTGCCACGCTTCCTGGTCTGTCCGGGACAGCTGGCACGGCTGCGTTGCGCAGCCCGTCCGTCCCGTCGAAGAGCGAGAGTGTAGCGTACGTGGCCGGCGCGCTCGCGCGCTGCCTGTCGCCCCGGCATGGGCATGGGACAGGGCATCCGCCGCGGCGGTCATAATAGGGGCCCCCACGCCGCGCCTTCGGCTTGCGGCCCTCCGAAGGAGCCGTCTTTTGTCTTGGGACGGCCCGGCGACAAAAGGGGCCTGCATTCCTACACTATTTGAGGAGCCTGTCAGCATGAAAGCCATAGCGATCACCGCCCCCGGCGGTCCCGAGGTCCTGCGTCCCATCGAGCGTCCCGTGCCGGTGCCGGGACCGGGCGAGGTGCTGATCAAGGTGGCGGCGGCCGGCATCAATCGCCCGGACGTGCTGCAGCGCTCGGGCCACTATCCGCCGCCTGCGGGCGCGTCGGACCTGCCCGGCCTGGAAGTCGCGGGCGAGATCGTGGCGGGTGACGCCGAGGCCGGCGGCTTTGCCGTGGGCGACCAGGTTTGCGCGCTGGTCACGGGCGGCGGCTATGCCGAGTATTGCGTGGCCCCCGCCGTGCAATGCCTGCCGATTCCGAAGGGGCTGTCGCTGGTCGAGGCCGCGGGCCTGCCGGAAACCTATTTCACCGTGTGGAGCAACGTGTTCCAGCGCGGCCGCCTGTCGGGCGAGGAAACGTTGCTGGTGCATGGCGGCGCCAGCGGCATCGGCACCACGGCCATCCAGCTGGCCCGTGCGCTGGGCCACCAGGTGTACGCCACAGTGGGCAGCGACGAGCGCGTGCGCGCGGTGCAGGCGCTGGGCGCCACCCTGGGCATCAACTACAAGACCCAGGATTACGCGGCGGTCGTGAAGGAGGCCACCGGCGGACGCGGCGTGGACGTGATCCTGGACATGGTCGCCGGCGACTACATCGCCCGCAACCTGACCTGCCTGGCCGACGACGGCCGGATCGTGATCATCGCGGTGCTGGGCGGCATCAAGGCCAATTTCGACGCGGGGCAGGTGTTGCGCCGACGCCTGACCATCACGGGGTCGACGCTGCGTGCACGCCCGGTGGATTTCAAGGCGGGCATTGCGCAGGCCCTGCGCGAGCATGTCTGGCCCTTGCTGGAGCGGGGCACCGTCAAGCCCGTCATCCACACGACCCTGCCGCTGGAAAAAGCGGCCGACGGGCATGCGCTGATGGAGTCGGGCGACCTGATCGGCAAGGTCATCCTGACCAACTGAGCCGCCCTTATGGGTGCCGGTAGGGGAAAAGGGGTGGGTCAGCCGCCTGGCACGGTTGTGCCGGGCGCACCACGCCTGGGCGGGTCTGCCCTAAAAACCGGCGTAACAGGATACAATGCTGGGTTTATCCCCGTTCCCCCTTTTTTAGATTCCCCGCCGCATGAATGCAGATGTGAATCCCCGTCAGGCCTCGTCCGTCACGCGCCAGCGCCTCGTGCTGGGCAACTGGAAGATGCATGGCAACCAGGCCGACAACGCCACGTTGCTCTCGGCCCTGGCCCAGGGTGTGCAGGCAGGCGGCACCGAAGTGGGGGTCTGCGTGCCCTTCCCGTACCTGGCGCAGGCCCAGCAGGCCCTGTCCGGCTCGGCCGTGAGCTGGGGCGCGCAAGACGTCAGCGCCCAGGAGCAGGGCGCTTTCACCGGGGAAGTCAGCGGCGCCATGCTGGCTGATTTCGCCTGCCGTTGGGTGCTGGTGGGTCACTCCGAGCGCCGCAGCCTGCATGCGGAAACCGATGCCCAGGTGGCCGACAAGGCCAAGGCGGCGCTGGCTGCCGGCCTGACGCCGGTCGTGTGCGTGGGCGAAACCCTGGCCGAGCGCGAAGCCGACGACACGCTGGCCGTCATTGCCCGCCAACTGGCGCCCGTGCTGGCATTGGGCGCGCCCGCCGTGTCGCGCATGGTGCTGGCCTATGAGCCCGTCTGGGCCATCGGCACCGGCCGCACCGCCTCGCCCGAACAGGCGCAGGAGGTGCACGCGGCCATCCGCCAGTCCCTCGAACAACTTGGCGCGGGCGGTGTCCGCGTCCTTTACGGCGGCAGCGTCAAGGCAGCCAGCGCGGCCAGCCTCTTCGCCATGCCCGACATCGACGGCGGCCTGGTGGGCGGCGCCTCGCTGGTCGCCGACGAATTCCTGCGCATCGCCGCAGCCTAAGTTTCCGGAGTCTTTTGCAATGTCCATGATGCTTTCCGTCCTGCTTGCCGTGCAGGTCATTTCCTCGCTGACCATCATCGTTCTCGTGCTGCTGCAGCAGGGCAAGGGCGCCGACATGGGCTCGTCCTTCGGCAGCGGCTCGGCCGGCAGCCTGTTCGGCGCCAGCGGCGCGGCCAACTTCCTGTCGCGCTCCACCAAGTGGGCCGCCGTGGTCTTCTTCGCCACCACCGCCGGCCTGGCTTACCTGGGCCACAACACCGGCAGCCGCACCGGCACGGGCGGCGGCGTCATGCAGGACTACCAGGACCGTTCGGTTCCCACGCTGCCTGGCCAGACCGCGCCGGCCTCGCCGGAAGGCGCCAGCTCGGTGCCGCAAGCGCCCGTCGCCCCGCAGGCGCCCGCCACGGACGTGCCCGTCGCGCCCCAGCAGCAGCCGGCCCCGGCCGCCGAGGTGCCTGCAGCACCGGCCCAGCCCGCCCAGTGATAGGTGATGCCAGGCATTCGTGATAGAATGCTTGGCTTTTCTGCCTAGGCCGAACTCCTCAAACGGCCCATGCAAGGTGGAAAAAGTGACTGAACCCAGGCGCAAACGTGCTTGGGATGGCAGTCAGGCAGTACCCCAAGCCGACGTGGTGAAATTGGTAGACACGCTATCTTGAGGGGGTAGTGGCGAAAGCTGTGCGAGTTCGAGTCTCGCCGTCGGCACCAGACAAGCAAGTCCGCAAGCAGAAAAGCCCATGTTCTCGAACGAGACATGGGCTTTTTGCTTTGCATGCCAATCATGCATCCGTGGTCAGGACCGTGAAGTCGAACAAGGCCTGCGGAGATGCCAGCAGGACCCGCTCGGCGATCTCCTTGCGCAACTGTGCGTGGCGCTGGCGGCCCTGGACGGAGGTATCGCCGAGCAGGGCGAAGAACTCGTCCGGCAGGACGCCTTGGCGCAGCACGGCGTGGACCCTGCGCGGGCCGCGTATCAACTGGAAGCTGTACGACTTGTCGCGCCCCGCGCTGTATCGCGCTTGCGGCAAGGACAGGTCGATCTCATAACAGCCGCGCGTGACCGCGCGGGTCACGAACTCCAGCGCATCGCGCACGCCCGGACCCGGGTGTCCGCTGACAACCCGCAATTCGTGACGCGGAACCGGCAGGCCATCGGCCTCCAGCAGGGGCAGTGCCCCGCGTTGGCCCTGGAAGACCAGGGCCAGCATGGCCAGCGCGCCGTGTCCATGATAGGCGCGCACGGCGTCGAAGCCGATTTCCAGAGGGCCTTCCTCGGCCCGCACGAACAGGCTGGCGCACGGCAGAGGAACGTGTGTGGCGGACATCGCAAATCTCCAGATGAAAGCGGGCTGCCAGGGGGCAGCCCTCGGGGCAGGACGCCTGTCAGAAGCGGGTGCGGACGGTGACGCTGACGCTGCGGCCCGGCTCCAGCAGCGGGTTCAGGTCCGACATGGCGTAGGACCGGACGGAGGAGGTCGCCGCGGTTCGGTAGCCGCGATCGAACAGGTTGTTGACGCCGAATACCAGCTGGGTATTGCCGGCCTGGGGCAGCCCCAGGCGGTCGAGCTGGAGCTGGGCGTACAGGTTCACCGTGGCATAGCCCGCCGCGGGATATTCGCTCGCCTCGGCGTAACGGCTTTGGCCCTTGGCCCACTGCACCTCGCCGCTCAATGCGTATGCGTCGTTGGGACCCACGTATTGCAAGCCCAGAAGCCCGCTCAGCGTGGCAATGGACGGCAAGGGCCTGCCGGTGCTGCGATTGGTGGCGTGCAGGTAGCTTGCGTTGCCGTAGACATTGGCCTGGCGCGTGAACTGCCAGCGCCAATCCGTTTCCACGCCCTGGATGCGTGCCCGGCCGACATTGCGCCGTTGCGTGGCGGGCAGGCCTTGATAGGTGGTGACGGTGTTTTCCAGGAAGTCGCGGTAATCGCTGCGGAATGCGGTAAGGCCTATCCTGGCATCGGTGAAATGCAGGCGCGTGCCGGCTTCCACGGTGACGCCGCGCTCGGGCTTGAGGCCCGGGTTGGGAATGGTGTAGCTGGTGCCCGTGTAGCCGGCGCTGAACATCTCGGATGTCCACGGCATGCGGAACGAGGAGCCTACGCTGCCCAGCAGTTCGATGACGTCGGTGGCGCGATACGAGAGGCCGAGGCTGCCCGTCGTCGCTGTCTGCGTGGTGTCCTGCGCCGCCTGGAAGGCCGGCAGCAGGTTGGGCGAGGGCAGGGGCGAGGTCTTCACGTCCGAGCGGAACCAGTCGAACCGCCCGCCCGCGGACACCGTCCACTTCGGCGCGGGTTGCCATTCCGTGGTCAGGAATGCGCCGATATTGCTTTGGTACTGATCGGGGCCGGTCTTGTCGTAGCCCGACGCGGTGGTCGTGATGTTGCCATTGCCGGCACGCACCTGCGTGCTGCGTTGCGTCTCCGAGCCTGGACGGCGTTCGTGCATGAAGTCCATGCCCACGATGGTTTGCGCCGTGGCCCACGGGATCGTGGCCGACACGCTGCCGCCGTAGGCCATGGGGCCGATGACGTTGTTGCGGGTGTCGATGACGCGCGCGGGGTTGGTTTCGTTATGGTTGGTGATGAGCGTATCGAATTCGTTGACGTACAGGCTTGCCTTCAGCGCCTTCACCGTTCCGTCGAACTCTCCGGCATAGGCCAGCCGTCCCTGCTTGACCTTGAGCGGCTCGCGGCGGCTGATGCTCAGCGGCGGAGCCGGCATCGCGCCTGCGACGCCATCCTTGACGTAGGCGACGCGTGCGCTGGCCTCGAAGCGTTGGCGTGCGTCGGGCATATAACCCAACACGACGCCTGCGTTGCCGCTGCGGTAGTCGCTGTTCGGCACTGTCCCGGCGGCGCTGTCGTAGTCGCTGGCACGGCGCCCGGTCGCGTAGACACGCAAGTCGAAGCCGTCGCCAGCGCCTTCGAGGGCCACCGTGCCCTGCACGCCGTGGCCGTTGCTCTGGTAGGTGGTGGAGGCTTCGCCGCCGTTCAGCGAGAAGGCTTGGTCAAGGTTTCCGTGCGCCCGCTTGGTCACGAAATTGATCAGGCCCGCCAGGCCATCGCTGCCATAGCGCGAGGAGCTTGGCCCGCGGATCACCTCCACCTGCTCGATCTCGCTCGGGCTGATGAGCATGAACTGCAGCGTATTGCGGCCGCGGAAGCGGTCTCCGTCGATGAACATGGGGATGCGCATGTCGTTGGAGTTCAGGCCGCGCAGGAACACCGTCCCCGCGATGCCGCCATTGCGGTTGACGGTCGCGTTGGGCACGCGCGCAAGAAGGTCCAGCGTGCTGGGTGTGTTGAGGATGCCGATTTCCTGGCTGTCGATCACGGTGACGGATTGCGTGGCGCCGTGGTCGAGCGTGGCGGGCTGCTGGGCGACCCCTTTGGGACGCGGGCGCCCGTCCTCGGCGGCGGGCGCGGTGACGGTGATCGTGGAGAGTTGCGGGGCGTCGGCGGCCTGGGCCGCCGGGCAGAGGGCGGCCAGCAGGGCGGCGCTGGCGGGCAGGACGAGCTTGAGGGGTCGGGACATGATGTTGCGAGGTCAGGTTGAAGAGACGTCTGCCTGGCGCGGCGCAAGCGCTGCCGGGCGGCGGATGGGGGTGGAGGCCTTGAGCCAGGGAAGGAAGCCCTGCAGGAAACGGCTGGCCGCCGGCATGAAATGGCTGCCGTGGTGATACATGGGGTCCAGCGTGGTGACGATGAGGCGCCCAGGCGTGCTGTGCAGGTCTTCATAGAGGACGGAGCCGGCGCCGGCCTTGTCGATGAGCGACTGCGCGCCAGGCGGCGGCGTGAGGGTGCCGTGCTGGTGCCAGGTGGCATCGGCAAGGGAAAGGAAGTGGAATAGCGCGTGCATGGGCGCCGCGACGCGCAAGCCTGAATCCGCGCCGGGCTCCTTCCACCACCAGAAGTTCACCTCGCAGGGCGTCCAGCGCAAGCCATCGAGCCACAGGTGGGCGCCGGTCTCGCCCATGGCCACCAGTGTCTTGCCGGCAGCAAGGAAATCCCGGAACAGGCCGCGCAAGGGAATCAGCAGGTCGGGGTTGCTGCGGCACGAGACGATGAACGCGTCGCAGTCCGCCAATGACCGGGCATCGAGGTCGCGCACATAGATGGCCCGATCGATGTGGCAGCCGAGCACGGGCGTGTGCAGGGTCCGGTGGTGGTAGTACGTGCCGGCGTCCAGCATGCCGATGACCGGTGTGTCGTGCGATGGGGGACGAGTCATGAGGGGTCCGAGGTGATCCAGTCCAGCAGTTGGGGCAACACGCGTGCCGTGGTGTCGGGGCTGTTCGCGAACATCCAGAGATCGTTGCCGGAATGCACCAGCAGCCGTCCGCCGCCAGGCAACGTCAGCAGCCAGTCCACCGGGATGCGCTCGGGGCCCAGCGTGTTCAGCACCCAGGCGCCGTCCGGCGGCGGATTGCCGCCGCGTGCGTAGAACCCCGCCACGCCACGGCGGAATGTCAGGTCTTCCGGTTCGACACCCGCGAAGATCGGGTGGGCGCGGCCGGGATGGACGCGCAAGCCGTCCAGGCCATGGGCAGGCGCGGGCACGAAGGGACGCAGCCAGCGCAGGAACGGGTGGGCGACGTGGCCGTTGACGACCAGCGTGCCGCCGGCCGCCAGGTAGCTGTCCAGCCACGCGCGCTGGCTGGCCAGGTAGCGCTGGTCCGTGTGGGCGGGCACGAGCAGGGCGCGCCAACGTGCCGTCGCCTGCGTTTCCAGCGCGTAGAGCGGCAGGCACGCGCAGGCGGGCGTGTCGCCGCCGGTCAGTGCGGCAGGGCCCGGGCCGTGCCAGTTGTGCAGATAGGCGATGGAGGACATGGCGATCAGCGAAAGAGGGGGACCACGCCCTGGATGCGACGTCCCTCGTGGGAAAGCGGCGTCACGCGCACGGGCAGTTGATAGAGCCGCGACAGCCGCTCGTCCACGCACATGTCGGCGGTGGGCCCGCTTTCGCAGCCGTCGAAATGCATCAGCAAAGTCTGGTCGGCGATATGGCAGGCGTGCTGGGGCTGGTGGGTCGAGAACACGACAGTGAGTCCGCGCGTCCGGGACAGGTGTTTGAGCAGCGCGAGGATCGTGTCCTGGTTGCGCAGGTCCAGCGCGGCCATCGGTTCGTCCAGCACGAGCAGGGGGGCTTCCGCCGCCAGCGCCCGGGCCATGCAGACGAGTTGCCGCTGGCCGCCGCTCAGCGAGTGATAGGACGCGGCAGCCAGGTGGGACAGCCCCACCGCTGCCAGGCTTTCGCGCGCGATCCGTAAGTCCTGGCGCGAGGGCGAGGCATACCAGCGCAGGTGGCGGGCCCGCCCCATGGCCACGATGGCCAGCACGTCATAGGCGAACAGCGTGTCGGTCTGCTGCGGGACATAGGCGGCCGGGCCGCCAAGTCGCACCAGGCCTTCGGCGGGATCCTGCAGGCCCATGATGGTGCGCAGGAGGGTTGTCTTGCCGCGTCCGTTGGGTCCGAGCACAGCGAGGATGCTGCCCGCCTCGACCGACAGGCTCAGGCCTGACAGCAGGCGGCGCGTGCCGGCCTGGATCGCGAGTTGCCGCAGCTCAAGCATGGTGCACCCCCTTCGCGGCGGCGCGGCGCAACAGGAGTGCGAAGATCGGCGCGCCGATCAGCGCGGTGATGACCCCCAGCGGAATCTCGGCGCTGGTGAGGCTGCGCGCGGCGGTGTCCACCCACACCATGTAGGCGCCACCGATCAGCGCGCTGGCGGGCAGCAGCGCGCGATGGTCCGGCCCCACGATCGCGCGGGCGAGATGGGGCATGACCAGTCCCACCCAGCCGACGGTGCCGGACACCGCGACGCTGGCTGACACGACCAGGGTCGTGCAGGCCAGCAGGGCCCACCGCAAAGGCTCGACCCTGATGCCCATCGCCGCCGCCTGCTCGTCACCCAGGGACAGGACGTTGATGCGGAAACGCAGCAGGCAGAGCAGCGCCATGCCGAGCGCGATCGGAGGCAGGACCGCGGCGAGCTTGGCGTAGGAGGCCGTGGCGAAACTGCCCATGAGCCAGAACACGATGGCGGGGAGCGTGTCGTTCGGATCGGCGAAATAGGTCGCCAGTGAAACCAGCGCGGAAAAGAACGCGCTGGTCACCACGCCCGCCAGCACCAGCATGAGCACGGTCGTTCGGCCCTGCGCGCGGCCCAGCGCATACACGGCCGAGACGGCCAGCAGCCCGCCGGCGAAAGCCAGGGCCAGCGTGACGGGCAGGGTGGGCCAGAGCAGCAGCGCCACGCAGCCGCCGAGTGCCGCGCCCGAGGAAATGCCGAGTATCTGCGGGCCGACCAGGGGGTTGCGGAACATGCCTTGCAGGGCCGCGCCGCAGAGCGCAAGGCTGGCGCCGGTCAGCGCCGACGTCAGCACGCGGGGCAGGCGCACCTGGAGCACCAGGCGCGTTTCGGTGGCGCTGGCCGGCTGCCAGCCCGGGAGCAGGGTGTCAGGCAGGAACAGGCCGGCCAGGACGCGTGCCACGCGTGCAAGCGCCAGGGGATAGCGTCCGATGGCCAGGGCTGCCAGTATCGAGAAGGCAAGCATGGCGAGCATCAGCACCCATGGCCATGCGCGTGCAAGGCGCATCGCGGGCGCACCGGCAGGGCGGTTGTCAGCGCAGGCGTGCATAAGCGGCGCCCTCCGCGTTCAAGGACAGGTGCAGGATGGCGTCGATGTCCTGCCGGTTCAAGGCATGGCCATAGAGCTGCGTGTAGGCATGCGCGATCCGTTCGCGCAAGGGCCAGGAGAACTTGTCCGGATGCAGCATCAGGCTGAGCCACTGCCAATAGAGCGGGGACTCCTGGCTGGGGGGATCCCAGGGGTAGCCGCCAGCGGGAATCTTGTAGACACGCCGGTTGCGTACCGCCGGGATGTCCGCGTAGAGCGGATCGGCATAGAGTTGCGCGGGAGAGACGCCGGGCTCGAAGTTGTTCAGCAGGATCACCTCCGGTGCCCAGGCCATGATCTGTTCGATGTTGATGACCTGGCTGCCGCCAATCGCGGCCGCCACATTGCGTCCGCCGGCCAGCGTGATGTCGTCGTCGAAACTGCTGCCGCGGCCGGCGCTGCGCAGCTGCGGCGCGAGGCGTGACAGATAGAGCACCGCGGGCCGCGCCTGCTCAGGCAGGCTGCCGGTCACCGCGGCAATGTCCGCCCGCACCGATACGCGCCAGCGGCGCTGTGCCTCGGCGCGTGCTTCCTGTCCCAGGGCGATGCCCATCAGGCGGATCCACTCGCGCGTCCGGGATTCGTTCCCGTAGCGCAACGCGGCAACCGGCAGGCCGGCGGCGCGCAAGGGGGCGAGCAGGTCGTCGCCCATGTGGCCCCATTGCCAGACCAGGTCGGGCTGGATCTGCAGCAGCGTTTCGACATTCGGCGCGAAGCCCGTCCGGGTCACGTCCCGGCGCAGGCCGGCCAGGCCGGGGAAGAGGCCGGCGACGGGGCCGGCCTGCATCAAGGCGTAGGCGTTGGGATGCAGGCCGGCAAGATGCGCGGTGCCGCCATCCAGCGAAATGAACAGCGAGGCGGCGGGCATCGGCAGGGTCACGGCCTGCCGGGTCGGTCCATCCAGCGAGACAGCCTGGCCCAGCATGTCCTGGAACGAGAGGGGCGCGGGCAGGGCGGTTGCGCAGGCCAGCAAGGCGGCCAGTCCGGCAAGGCGGAAACAAAGGGTGTGCATGGGGGGCAGTCGGCCGCCGCCCGGTTTGCGGGTGACGGCGCGGCGGTGATAGTATCTAAATAAGAATGAATCTTATTAAATTCTAAGCGCCGCGCTTCGACTTCCAAATGACTATTGTCAATTCACCTTTTCCGCGTAGCCGGGAGGCCGATTCCCTGCGCGCGCATCCCTGGTTCGCGGGCATTGGCGCGGCAGCGCTGGACAGGCTGGCGCTGGCAAGCACGTGGCTGCGCTTCGAGGCAGGGAGCATCGTGTTCTCGGAGGGCCAGGCAGTGACGGCCTGCCTGTTGGTATGCGAAGGGGCGGTGCAGGGCGTGCGCTATACGGCGGGAGGCGACGAGAAGGTGTTCGGCCAGGTGGGGCCGGGGGGATGGTTTTCGGTCCTGACACTGTTCCAGGACGAGCCGCGTCACCTGCACACGGCGCGCGCGGCAAGCGCCGGAGGGGGTTGCCTGGTCGGTGGACAGGCCCTGCGGGCCCTGTGCCGCGAAGAGCCCGTGCTTGCCGAGCGTGTCCTGCGCCATGGTGCGAATCTCATCAGGCACCACACCGACCAGATCGATTGGCTGACCTCCAGTTCAGCGGAGGAGCGCCTTGCCGAGTATGTGCTGCGCATGGCGCAGACCGCGGACACTGGCCGCCCGGCATTGGTGCTGACGCATACCCAGATTGCGGTGAAGCTCGGCATGCGTGCCGAGACGCTCAGCCGCATCCTGGCCAAATGGCGCCGGGAGGGCCTGATTTCCTGCCAGCGTGGCGCTTTCCGCATATTGCGGCCCGAGTCGCTGCGAGACCTGCTGCACAGCGTGTAGCCCCGGATCGCGACGGCGGCAGGTTGGCGGAAGGTCTCGCGCCGGCCTCAGCGCGTCAGGTACTTCTCTTCATAGATGTCCCGCGCCCGCCCCATGTGCGCCACCGACAGGGCGTCCAGCGCCGCGCGGTTGCCGGTGCGCACGGCGTCCACCATGGCCTGGTGCTCGCGGCAAGCCTGTTCCAGCGCGCCGGCGTCGGCGACGCCATAGGCGCGCACGGGAAAGCTCAGCCAGTCGTGCAGGCGGATGGACTCGGCCAGATAGAGGTTGTCGCACAGGCCGTAGAACTCGCGGTGGAACGCCATGTTGCTGCGGTGGATGGCGATCAGCTCGCCCGAGGCCGCCGCCCGCGCATGCTCGAGGCAGGCTGCCTCGACCGACGCCAGGCGTTCCGGCGCCACGGGGAACTCGATCATCTCGATGGCCGTGTGATGCAGCACGCGGCGCATGTGATACAGGTCTTCCAGCTCCTGCTTGTTGAAGCGGCGGATCTGCGCGCCCAGGTGGGGCGGCTTGACCACGACGCCCAGGCGCTGCAGCTCGGCCAACGCGGCGCGCACCACGTGGCGCTTGGCCGCGTAGTCTTCCATCAGATGGTCTTCGATCAGGCGGGTGCGGGGCAGGATGCGTGCGCGGATGATGTCGGTCTCGATCGCCTCCATGACCTTGGCGACCTGCTCGGGAAGCTTGGCTTCGGAGAGGATGAGCGAGGAAAAACTGCTGAGGCTCATGATGGGCGCAATTCGCTGGCGTGCCGCCGGCCAGGCGGCCTGGCGAGGAATCTTATTGATAGTTTCATTGCCAAGATTGGCGACAACGTGCTTGTTGTTTTGGCTCCGCGCAGTCCCTAGACTTTTCTGCGCTGAACAACAAGGACAAGCATGAACGCTTCAAGCACACCAAAGGACATCATCAGTATCGATCCCGCCAACGGCCAGGAGATCGGACGCGTGGCGATCACCACGCCGGCGGAACTCGACGCCACCGTTGCGCGCGCCTGGCAGGCGTTCAAGGAATCGGGTTGGAAAGCGCTGCTGCCGCATCGCCGCGCGCTGGTGCTCCATGCGATCGCCGATCGTATCATGGCCGAAAAAGAGGCCCTGGCCCAGCTGCAGATGCGCGATAACGGCAAGCCGATCGCCGAGTGCCGCGGCATGGTCGAATCCGCCATCGGCACCTTCCGCTATTACGCTGGTGTCTGCGAGACCCTGGAAACCGACGTGACGCCGCCGCGCGGCGACTACGTGTCGTTCACCGTGCTCGAGCCCTTTGGCGTGGTCGCCGCCATCACGCCCTGGAACTCGCCCATCATGAACGATGCCACCAAGGTGGCGCCGGCGCTGGCCGCGGGGAACGCGGTCATCCTGAAACCTTCCGAGGATTCGCCGCTGCTGGGGCCGGAGCTGGCCCGCATCGCGCGGGAAGCCGGCTTGCCCGAGAACCTGCTGCAAGTGGTGCAGGGGCGCGGCGCCGACCTGGGCGCGGCGCTGGTGGCCCATCCTGGCGTGCGGATGATCTCGTTTACCGGTGGCACGGTCGCGGGCGCGCACATCGGCAAGGTGGCCGGCGAACGCCTGGTGCCCGTGGCGCTGGAGCTGGGCGGCAAGTCGCCGCACGTGGTGTTCGCCGATGCCGACCGCGAGCATGCGGTGGCGGCGGTGGTGGCCGGCATCTTCGGGTCGTCGGGGCAGTCCTGCGTGGCCGGTTCGCGGCTCTTCATCGAGGAAGCCATCTACGACGAGGTGCTGGCAGCCGTGGTGGCGCGCGCCAAGACGCTGAAGGTGGCCTTGCCGGATGCCGCGGGCGTGGAAGTCGGGCCGCTGGCATCCTTCCATCATCGTGACCGTGTCGCGGCGTTCGTCGACCGCGCGCGCGCCGAAGGCGGCCGCATCCTGTGCGGCGGCGAGGCGCCTGCGGGCGGCGACTACGACAAGGGCGCGTTCTACCTGCCCACCATCATCGATGGCCTGGGACCCGACGCCGCCAGTTGCCAGGAAGAGGCTTTCGGGCCCGTGCTGGTGGCGCTGCCCTTCAAGGATGAGGCGGACCTGATCGCACAGGCCAACGGCACCGCTTTCGGGCTGGCCTGCGGCATCTGGACCGAGAGCTTCAAGAAGGCCTGGCGCATCGGCCGTGCCCTGGAGGCGGGTTCGGTGTGGATCAATACCTATAAGCAGTCGGTGACCAGCACGCCTTTCGGCGGCTTCAAGAACAGCGGCATCGGCCGCGAGAAGGGCATCGACGGCATGAAGCTGTATGCGCAGGTCAAGAGCATGTATTTCGGCCTGCACGCCAACCCGCTGTCCGTCGCGAAATAAGCTGCGCGCCCCGTCTTTATCTGTAGGAGTCTTACGACATGAACATTTCGACTGTCGCCGTCTATGGCCTGGGCAACATGGGCTATCTGGTGGCCGAGCGCATTGCCAGCCAGTTCACGACCAAGGTGGCTGACCTGGATGCGGCGCAGGTGCGCCGCGCGCAGGAGCGTTTCAAGGCCGTGCCCATCGCGGGGCCGGATGACCTGAGCGATGTGGATGTGGTGGTGCTGTCGCTGCCCAGCCCCGCGATCTCGTTGGCGGTGCTGGACCAGATTGCCGCCAGGCTGCCCAAGCATGCCGTGGTGCTGGAAACCAGCACGGTCAATCCCAAGGACATCCATGCCAGCCGCAAGCTGCTGGAGAAGTTCGGCTTGCGCCTGGTCGATGCATCGGTGATGGCCGGTGTGAGCCAGATGAAGGCCGGCACCGCGATGTTGCTGATGGGCGGCGACGCGCAGGCGGTTGCCGATGCCCGGCCCGTGCTCGATGCCATTGCGCCCAAGCAGATCTATTTCGGTGACAGCGGCGCCGGTGCGGCCGCCAAGGTGATCAACAACGCCGTTGCCCACGCGGTGATGGTGGTGGTGGCCGAGGCCGGCTCGCTGGCGACCGCCTCGGGCGTCAGCATCGAGAAGCTGGTGGGGCTGCTGTCGGATCCGCAGATGGGCCTGCATCGTCCGCTGACGCATCGCTATGCCGAGCGCATCGTGCAGGGCAACTACGAAGGCGGCATGCCGCTGGATGCGGCGCGCAAGGACTCGGTGCTGGCGCTGGAGCTGGCCCAGACGCTGGGCGTGCCGCTCTTCGCGATCCAGGGCTCGCACACCATCTATGACATCGCCGTCGCGGCGGGCCACGGCCGTGACGACTATGCCGCGATCGCCAAGGTGTGGGCGGACTGGGGCAAGCCCGCGGTGCCGGCGCAAGCCTGATTCCGCGCGCCAAGCGAATAGGCCCCGCGAATGCGGGGCCTATTTCATTGCTGGAGGGAAAGGCCGCGAGGCGCTTTCGCGCCTCGTGTCATCAGTCCAGCCACTTCTGCTTGGCCCACATGGCGCGGAACTGCTTGTCCGCTTCATTCAGGCGTGCCTGCCACTTGTCGCCCGGCAGGTAATCCATTTCCGTGAACTGCTGCAGCATCTTCTTCTGGAAGTCGGGATTAGCGGCGATGGTCTCCAGGGCCTTGGCCAGCTTTTGCTCCACCTCCGCCGGCAGGCCCTTGGGGCCGATGACGCCGCGCTCGGAAGCGAACACCAGGTCCACGCCCTGTTCCTTGAAGGTGGGGACATCCGGCGCCAGCGGCGAGCGCTTCTCGCTGGCCTGGCCCAGGATGCGCAGTTGCGAACCGCTGTAAGGCATGGCTTCGCCGAGGTTCATGCCGCCCACGTCGGCGTGGCCGCCCAGGACGGCATTGCGCAGCGGGCCCGCGCCGTTGAAGGGCACGTGGTTCAGGTCGGTGCCGGTGGCGGCTTCGAACATGACGAGCGCCAGGTGGTCGTCGGTGCCGACGCCAGTCGAGCCGTAGCTGATCATGCCAGGCTTGGCGCGGGCGGCATCGATCAGTTCCTTGAGCGACGTGTAGGGCGAGTCGGCCTTGACGCTGAAGGCGCTGGGATCGCGCACCAGCGTGGCCAGGTAGGTGAAGTCCTTGCCCGAGAAGCCGGCAGGGCGCTCGATCGGCAGGGTGAGCAGGCCGGGCATGTTGGTCATGCCCAGGGTGTAGCCATCGGGCTTGGCGCGGGCCACCATGGACATTGCCAGCGCGCCCGACGCGCCCGGCTTGTTGACCACCACGACCGAGCCGCCCAGTTCCTTTTCCAGGAAGACCGACAGGGTGCGCGCCGTGATGTCGGTGCCGCCGCCGGCGGCGAAGCCGACGATCAATTCGATGGGACGTTCGGGCCATTGGGCGGCAGCGGCCGGCGTGGCGGCCAGCGCCGTGGCCAGCACCATCGAGCTCGCGCCGAAACCGGCGAGCCAAGTCTTCATGGCAAACATGGGCAAATGTCTCCTGGCCGTGATGCGGCCGTACTTTGTTTGTTTTCTCATGGCGGCGCGGGCGCGCCGCCCCACTCAGGCGGGTGCCGTGACCGTGTCCGGTCTACAGTCCCTTGGCGGCATAGTGCCTGCCCGTATTCATAGCCACAAATTGATATTTGTCTGTGATTTTTCGTTTTTGGCTATTTATTGCGTGCCGCTGCGCGCTGCGCGAGCGGCGGCAATGCCAGTTCGATCTCCACGGCGGCCTGGCGCAGCGTATCGACCAGTGCTTGCGCGGCGGGAGACAGCAGGCGGTCCTGCCGATGCAGGACGCCGATGGTGCGCCGCGCGCTCTCGTCCTCGATGGGCCGGCTGCGCAGGGAGCCGAGCCCCAGCGACGGCAGTGCCAGGCGCGGCAAGACCGCCACGCCCAGTCCCTGGCTGACCAGGCGGACGGCCGTCGTCATGTGCGTGACGTCATAGCGCAAACCCGTGGCCGCCTTGTCGCTGATGACGGCGCGGTCGAACTGGTGCCGTGCGCTGGACCCTTGCGCCAGCAGCACCAGATCGAGAGGCGTGAGGTCTTCCCAATGCAGGCTGGGCAGTTGTCCCACCGGATGGCGCGAAGGGTAGACAGCAAAGAAGGCGTCCGCGACCAGGGGGCTGAACTTCAGGTCCGGGGCGTCGCTGAGCAGGGTGGCCAGGGCGAACTCGATCTGGTTGGTGCGCAGCATGGCGATCAGCTCGTCGTTGTGGGCTTCGACCACGCGGATCTGCAATTTCGGGTGCTGCTGGCGCAAGGCGCCCAGGGCGGGCGGCACCAGGGTGAGCGAGGTGGATGGCAGGGCGCCGATGACGACGGCGCCTCGCCGCACGGACGCCAGGTCCTGCATGCTGCGGTAGGCTTCCTCGAGATCGGCCATGGGGCGCTCGATGCGATCGCGGAATTCCCCGCCGGCCGCGGTCAGCGAAATCTGTCGCGTCGTGCGCTCGAACAGCTTGACCTCGAGCACGGATTCCAGGTCCGCGATCAAGGCGGTGAAGGACGGCTGGGTCACGCCCAGCAGCGACGCGGCGTGCGTGAACGACTTGGTCTGCACGGCCAGCAGGAACGCCTTGAGCGGCCGGTATTTGATGTTCAGTGCCATGGTCTGGCCCAGGGTCCGGCCATGGGCGCGGAGGGTCTGTCAGCGGCTGGGGGGCTTGGGAAAGGGTGATCCCATTCTATCAATCCGCCGACGGCTCACGCTTTTGCCTCCAGCGCATGGACCGCATAGAACGGCACGCCGGCCAGTGTGCGGAAGGCAGGTTCCAGCAAGCGGTAGAACAGGTTGTATCCCGCCATGACGCCATCGCTGTTGCGCAGTCGCAGGCGCGGATGCGGGCGCGTCAGGTCTGCCAGCTTCCTCGGTCCCCACTGGAACTCGGCGTGTGTCTTGCGCACCGACGCGTGGTGCTTCGCGCGGCCCATCGCCAGCCAGCACATGGCGTCGAAGCACAGCACCGATCCCGCTGGCGCGCGCTTGCCGAAGGTCGCCAGGATGGCATGCACGGTGGAGGGCGTGAGATACATGAAGACGCCTTCGCTGAAAAGAAAGACCGGCGGCTCGTCCCGGGTGGCGGGCAGTCCCAGCGCATCCCACCATCGCGGGTCGCTCAGGTCGAGCTCGGTCTGCACATGGCGTGGCGATTGGGCTGGCAGGAGTTGCCGGCGCAATGCCATGACTTCCGGCAGGTCGGCGTCGGTCATGCGCAGTTGGCCGTTGTCCAGCCATTGCAGGTAATGGCTCAGGCCGCAACCCAGATTGGCCACGTGCGCCGACGGGTGGCGGGCCAGAAAGGCGAGGGCATGATCCCGGAAACACAGGGTGCGCGCCAGCACGCCATAGGTGCTTTGCCTGTCTTGCAACCATTGCTGGCCATCGTCTCCCATCGCCTGCAGCAGGCGGGAAGCGTGGGTGTCGCCGACCTCCAGCTGGGGAAACAGCGTGCCGCCCAGGGCACGCGCGGCGAGTGGAATGCGCAGGGTGGAAGGGACGGCGGACAGCGGGGGAGAAGAGGCGGGTGTCATGGGCGCAGCGGGGGATAGCGACCGGTACATTAAAGAAGAAATGAATATCATCCTCATTTGGGAGGTGCCAAAATCATCAGGCGATAGGCGGGAGCGTCCTGTTTTACGGCTATATGAACATGCATTGGCATTTTTAATGGGACAATCTGTTCCGGCTGCCCCCCCCTTTTTTGATCTCCGATCCATGGCGGTGTCAGGGGCCGCTGGGTAGAATTTTTCCCACGATATCTCCCACCCACATTCCTCTGTAAGGCATATGACGCCATGAGCAACGCATACCTCGACGCCCTGAAGCAGCGCCGCACCCAATACGCGCTGGGCCGCAATGTCACGCAATCCAAGGATGCGCTGGTTGCGCTGATCCAGGACGCCATCAAGCACAGCCCTTCGTCGTTCAATTCGCAAAGCTCGCGCGCGCTGGTGCTGTTCGGCGCCGAAAGCGACAAGCTGTGGTCGCTGGCGACCGATGAGGTCCGCAAGGTCGCGCCGGCTGAGGGATTCGAGAAGACCGAAGCCAAGCTGAAGAGCTTTGCCGCTGGCGTGGGCACGGTGCTGTTCTTCGAAGACCAGGACGTCGTGAAGAAGCTGCAGGAGCAATTCGCGCTGTACGCCGACAACTTCCCGGTCTGGTCGGAACAGGCAGGCGGCATGGCCCAGCTGTCGGTGTGGTCGACGTTGGCCGTCGCTGGCGTGGGCGCCAGCCTGCAGCACTACAACCCCCTGATCGACAACGCCGTGGCGCGCGAGTGGAACATCCCCGCGTCGTGGAAGCTGCGCGCCCAGATGCCCTTCGGCTCGAACGAAGCGCCGTTTGGCGACAAGGCTTTCATGGACGACGCCGAGCGCTTCCGCGTGGCCGGCTGATCGGCTGGCAGCACCATGAAAAAACGCCTGGCACGAAAGTGCCAGGCGTTTTTTCATGCAAGCGCCAAAGGGATTCACAGCCCTGCGCGGATGCCTTCCAGCCACCGCACCACGGCGACCGCGCCGCCGTCGGGAATGCCCACGGCGCGGTCGCCCAGATAACTGGCGCGGCCCAGGCGAGGTTTCATGCGGGTGGTCTCGTCCGCGCCGTGGCGCGCCGCCTGCAACGCGGCGTCGAATGCCTGGACGCCGTGCTGGCCGGCTGTCAGCGCGTCATGCCAGGCGCGGGCCGCGGGAGCGAGCGCATCGATCATGGTGCGATCGCCGGGCTTGGCGCCACCCATCTGCATGATCGCCTCGATGGCGGCAGCAAAGGCGCCTTGCCACTGCGCCGGCGTGGGCGTGGCGACGCCCGCCAGCTCGCGGCTGGCGCGCAGCAGGGCAATCGCATAGAACGGGCCGGAACTGCCGGCAATCGCCCGGCGCATGGCTTGGCTGAGCGACGCGAGGAACACGTCGGGGGCATGGAAGGCGTGGCCGGGCAGGGCGCGCAGGGCTTGGGCGCCGCGCGCCATGCTGGCGCCCAGGTCGCCGTCTCCGGCCTGGCTGTCGAGATCCGTGAGCTCCGGCTCGGCGGCGATGATCGTGTCGGCAGCGCCCAGCGCCACACGCCGCAAGGCTTCAGCCAGCGGACCGGCAGGCACTGGCGCTGGCGGCTCGGCCACGCCCGCTGGCGCGGGCGCCGCAGTGCGCGTGCCGGGAATGCGGCCCGACGCGGGCCACGCAGGCGCCTGGGTAGGCGCGTCGAGCAGCGAGAGCAGGGCATCGTCGACCGCCAGCACCGTCAGCGAGCAGCCCGGCATTTCCAACGCGGTCATGAAGTTGCCGACCCATGCACGCTCAGGCACCAGGCCTTGGTTGCGCAACGCGGCCAAGGCGTGACGCGCGATGATCTGCAACTCCATGGGCGGCGTGCCCCCCAGTCCGTTGACGAGCACGGCAACCCGCCGCGTATCCGCAGGCAGCTCGGGAAGGATATGGGCCAGGATGTCGTCCACGATCGCATCCGCGGATTGGATCTGCCGACGGCCGACGCCCTTCTCGCCGTGGATGCCCAGGCCGTATTCGATTTCCGTGTCGCCCAGCGTGAAGCTGGGTGCGCCCGCGGCGGGAACCGTGCACGCGCCCAGGCCCACGCCCATAGAGCCCAGCGCGGCGGCGGCACGGGCCGCGACAGCGGCGACCTCCGCAAGCGGCAAGCCTTGCTCGGCTGCCGCACCCGCGATCTTGTGCACGAATACCGTCCCTGCGATGCCGCGGCGGCGATCGGCAGGAACGAGTTCGCGCAGGGAGACGTCGTCGGCGACGACGACGACCTCGACAGGAATGCCTTTCTCGCGGGCAAGCTCCGCGGCCATCCCGAAATTCAGGCGGTCTCCGGTGTAGTTCTTCACGACCAGCAACGCGCCCGCGGGACCCGAGGCCGCAAGAATGGCGCTCAGCACGGCGTCGACGCTGGGGGAGGTGAAGACATCGCCCGCGATGGCAGCGCTTAGCATGCCCTGGCCCACGTAGCCCGCGTGCGCGGGCTCGTGGCCGCTGCCGCCGCCCGACAACACGGCCACCCGGCGCTGTGCGGACGAGCGCGGCTCTGCGCGCAGGACGATGTTCTCGCCGTCCATCAAGGCCAGGTGTTCGTGGGTGTCGACCAGACCCTCCAGCATCTCTCGTACCACGTGCCGAGGATCGTTGATCAGCTTCTTCATGCGTGCTCCTGTATGACGGATGGGGGCGGAGGAACCGTAGCCTGCCAGCATGCCACCGCAGGGGGTCGAAGGGGAAGTATGGCGTCTTTCTTGCCGGCCGTTCAGTCGGAATGTCCCGGGACTCGTCGCGTCCGTGGTGTGCCTCGACATCCACCGCCGATCCGGCGCGATAGGCCACGGCGCCAATGGTCATGCGGCTTGTGGGCGCTTTCGTCGGCTGATGGGGCAACACGCTGGCCCCAGCCAGGCCCGCCGATGTCCCGGGACATTCTCCATGTCGCTGACACATGCCGTTGCGAACATCGCAACCGGTAGCTTATCTGTGTCACCTCAACGGAGCGGACCCCGCAATGGCCTCACGTCGTCCTTTCCCCGCCATGCCCCGCCAGTCCCGCCCGTCCCGGTTCCAGCGCGGTTTCACGCTGATCGAGATCATGGTCGTGGTCGTCATCATGGGCATCCTGGCCAGCCTGGTCGTGCCCCGGTTGCTGGATCGTCCCGACCAGGCGCGCGTGGTGGCCGCCCGCCAGGACATCTCCGCGCTGATGCAGGCCCTGAAGCTCTACCGCCTGGACAACTCGCGCTATCCCACCAGCGAGCAAGGCCTGGACGCCCTGGTCAAGCCGCCTGCCGGCGCCTCGGGCGCCGCCGCGCGTTCGTATCTCGAGCGCCTGCCCAACGACCCCTGGGGCAACCCCTATCAATACCTGAATCCTGGCGCCAACGGCGAGATCGACGTGTTCTCCTTCGGTGCCGATGGCAAGCCGGGCGGCGAGGGCGTGGATGCCGACATCGGCTCCTGGCAACTCTGAGGCTGGGGTTCCAATCATGCAGCAATGCCCGCTTCGCGCCGCGCCGTCCCTGACGGGCGGCGTCGCGGTGGCGCGCCGCCAGGCAGGCATGGCCGTCATCAGCGCGTTGCTCATCGTGGCGTTCGTCACCGTGGTGGCTGCCAGCCTGACGCAACGCCAGGCCACCTTGCTGCGTTCCGTGCAGGCCGAGCAGGCGCGGGGACAGGCGCATTGGCTCCTGCTTGGCGGGCTGGACTGGGCGCGCGGCGTGCTGCAGGCCGATGCGCAGCGCGGTCCGGTCACGCACCTGGGGGGAGATTGGGCCAAGCCCATCCTGCGCAGCCGCTTCGGCAGCGAGAATCCGCGCCTGGTCGGCACGTTCTCGGGCAGGCTGCATGACGAGCAGGCCAAGTTCAATTTGCGCAATGTCGTGCGGCAGGGCAAGGTCAGCACCGAGGACGTGGAGATGTTCGGCCGCTTGTGCGCGCAGCTTGGCATTGAAGCCGCGCTTGCCAGCCGTATCGTGCAACGGGTGGTGCTGGCCCACCCGCGAGGCCAGGGCCAGGAGGCCGAAAGCGATGACGTCGAGGCCGAAGACGATGCCGCCGAACGGGGCGATGGCCGGGCAGGGCGGGCCACGTTGACGCTGCCGGAAGTGGCCCAGGCGCCCATGATCCGGGTGCTGGAGGATCTGCTTCCCCTGGATGGCATGAGCGCGGGCGTGCTGGAAAGCCTCCGTCCCTATGTCACGGTGCTGCCTGCCAATACCGCCATCAACATCAATACCGCGCCGGCGCGTGTGCTGGCTGCCGCCATACCCGATCTGACCCTGAACCAGGCGCAAGCGCTCACCGATGAAAGGGATGCGGGACAGTGGTTCCGCAACCGCGGCGACCTGGTCAACCGCTTGCGGCGGCTGGACATCAGGATATCCAGGGTGCGCATGAGCGCCTTCAGTCAGTGGTTCCATCTCTCCAGCGTCGCAACGTTGGATCAGGCCACGGTGCCCATGCAGGCCTTGATCCAACGCCAGCGCAGCCCCCGTGCTGTCCCGCGTGTCGTATGGCTGCGGGAGGGCGCATGAAAACCCTGCTGCGCATCCGCCTGCCCCGGCTCAGCCGGCTGGACGCCGATGCCGAGGTCGATGCCGCACAAGGCGATGGCCGAGGTGGCTTCCAGGCCGCAGGCCGTTTCCCCCTGAGCGCATTGGCTGTCCGCTGGCCCCGCGCGCGCGTGCAGGCCATCCTGCATCCCCACGACGCGGTGCTGGCCAGCGTCGCCTTGCCGCCGCTGCCTGCCGCCAAGCTGCGCGCGGCCCTGGCCGGCGCCATGGACGGCCTGCTGCTGGGCGATCCCGACGAGGTCATCCTGGCGCATGGCCCTCGCGCACCCGATGGCCAGGTGCCCGTGGCCTGGACGGCGCGGGAGCCCTTGCAGCGTGCGCAAGCCTGCCTGCGTGGCTGCCAGCTCACCGTCTCCGGTTTCGTTCCCGCCTCCTACGCCTTGCCTGTGCCGGACGCTGGCTGGACCGTGCACCTGAATGACGAGGGCTACGCCGTCGTGCGCACCGGCATGGACACCGGCTTCGTCTATCCGCGGGCGCGTGTCGTGCTTGGCGCAGCGGAGTGGGAGGCCGACGAACTGTCTCCCTTGCTCGTGCAGGGCACGCCTTCCCACATCGCGTGGGTGGGCAGCGTGCCGCCTTTCCGCCCCATCGCCCTGGATGTGCCGTCTTCCGAGATCGACGCGGCGCAGGCGTGGCTGGCTGCCTCGCCTGCCTGGTCGCTGACGTGCACCGCGCAATCCCGAGGCGTGGCGCCAGGCGCCTGGCGCTGGCCGATCACGGCGGGAATCGCCGCAGCGTTGGTCTGGGTGCTGGGCCTGAACGTCCAGGCCCATCGCCTCGAGTCCGCCGGGCAAGCCATGACGCAAGACATGCATGCGCGCGTGAAAGCCGCGTTTCCGAATCTGGGCGTCATCATGAACCCCCTGCAGCAGGCGCGCCAGCAGCGGGACGCGCGCACGCAGGCCGCCAACGCGGCTGCGCGAGAAGGGTTCGCGGGCTTGCTAGGCTTGACGCTGCTGCACAGTCCATTCGCCGATGGCCAGGTGAAGACCCTGCGCTACGCCGATGGGCAACTGACTTTCGACCTGGATACGCCTGGCGCCGTGCAAGACGGCCCGACGGCGCCTGCCTGGGTCGAGCAGGCCCGGCAGGCGGGGCTCTCGGTCGAACCGGCGGAGAGCGGATGGCATGTGCGAGCCAGCGCGCCGTCTTCCGAAGGGGCAGCCAGGCCGCTGTTGCGGCAGGCCAAGCCCAGCCAGCCTGGCCGGACACGATCATGACACGCCCCGCAGCAAGCAAGCCGGCCGGCCCGGGACTGCGGCGGCCGGGATGGCCGCCCGTCCTGCGCAAGCGCATGGATGCCTGGTCGGCGCAGGCGCGGGCGCAGTGGTCGCAGCTGGCCGCGCGCGAGCGGCGGCTGGTGGGCTTCTGCGCGGTGCTGGTCGTGGTCGTGGGCGGCTGGGTGCTGGCCATCGAGCCGGCGCTCAAGCGCATCGATCACTGGGAAACGGAACTGCCCCGCCTGCGGTCGCAGTCCAGTGCGCTGGATGCCGTGCTCGATGAGGCAGCCGTGCCCATGACACCTGCCGCCCCGGTGCCGGGGGAGCTGCCTGCGCGCCTGGCCCGGAGCCTGGAAGTGGCGGCGCCGGGCGCCTACACCCTCCTGGCCGACGAAGAGGCCGCTGCCGATGCGCCAGCCTGGCGCGTGCGTTTCGATGACGCCGAGGCAGGTGCCGTCATGGCCTGGCTGTTCCAGGCGCCCGCCGAGCTGGGCCTGGCGGTGAGCGGCGTGTCCCTGACCCAATCCGCTGAGCTGTTGCCGCCGGACACCGACATCGATGTCCGTGTCCTGGCGGGACGCGTGCGCGGCGACGTGCGCCTCGCATTGCCAGCGTCCCTTCCTTCCAAGGATTCACCCTAGATGAAGCAGCACCCCACGCAAGGCCGCGCTGACCGGCGCGCCCGTCTCCTGCGCCGCACCCGCGTGGCCAGCGCCGTGTGCTTGTGCCTGAGCGTGCTGGGCTGCGCGGCGCCCGGCCAGGACGACGTCACGCGCAAGCCTTCCGCGGCGGGCGTGCCGCCCGCCGACCCGCTCGTCCAGGCGCAGGCCGAGCCCGTGGATCTGCGCTCGCCGCCCGCAACGCGCCATGGCCAGGCCGAGCCTGGCCGTGCGACGCCCACGGCCGAGCGTGCGTCGTCGCCCGTGCCGCCGGGACCGGTCATCCGTCCCACGTCGGGCGCGTCGCGGTCGGCTGTCCGGTCTCCGGCCGCGCCCATGCCGGCCGCGGCGGCGCGTCCAGGCGGCGCCGGCAACGACGAAACCGTCACGCTGAATTTCGTCGACGCGGACATTCCCACCGTCCTGCGCGTGCTGGCCCGCTTCACCGGCCGCAATTTCCTGGTCGACCCGCGCGTGAAAGGCCAGCTCACGCTGGTGTCCGAGCAGCCCGTGCCGGCTGGCGTGGCGCTGCAGATGCTGCAGGGCTCGCTGCGCATGCAGGGCTTCGCGATCGTCGAGTCCGAAGGGCTGACCCGCGTCGTGCCCGAGGCCGATGCCAAGCTCATCGGCGGCACGGTGCTCGGCGCCGACGCGCCTGCCGGGGGAGGCGGTCTTGCCACGCGCACCTTCCGGCTCAGCTACGAGAACGCCACCAACCTGGTGAACGTGATCCGTCCGATGGTGCCGCCCAACAATCCGGTCACGGCCTATCCCGGCAACAACACGCTGGTGGTCACCGATTACGCGGAGAACCTGGCGCGCATCGCCCAGATCATCGCGTCCATCGACACGCCGACGGCGCTGGACACCGACGTCATCAAGATCCATAACGGCATCGCGCTGGACATCGCCGCCATGGCCGCCGACCTGCTCGACGCGCAAAGCAACGACCCCACCCAGCGCATCGTGGTGGTGGCCGATCCGCGCTCGAATTCCGTGGTGGTGCGCGCCAGCAGCCCGGCTCGCACGCAACTGGCGCGCGACCTCATCATCAAGCTCGACAACGTCCAGAGCGACCCGGGCAATCTGCACGTGGTCTACCTGCGCAATGCCCAGGCCCTGCACCTGGCCGACGTGCTGCGCGGCCTGCTGACGGGTGAGAGCGGCGGGCAGGGTGGCATGGGTGGGGGAAGCGACGAGTCCGTGCGCGCGGCCCTGGGCGGCGGGGGCATGAACAGCGGCACGGGCAGTGCGTCGGGGTCTTCGGCCGCAAACGGCGCCAGTGCATCGGGCAGCGGTTCCACCAGCGGCAGCAGTTCGGGCATGAGCAACAACACGCGCATCGCCCGCACAGGCATGGGCGGCGCGTCGGGCCAGAACGGCCAGGGCGGAATGGGCGGCCAGGGCGGCTCCTCGGCATTCTCGGCGGGCGGCGTCACCGTGCAGGCCGATGCATCCACCAACACCCTGATCATCTCCGCGCCGGACCCCATGTATCGCAGCCTGCGCAAGGTCATCGACCTGCTTGACCAACGCCGCGCCCAGGTGCTGGTGGAAAGTCTCATCGTCGAAGTCACCGAGAACGACTCGGCGGAACTCGGCATCCAGTGGATGGCGGGCAATGGCCGCTATTTCGGCGGCGCCAACCTGAGCGGCAGCGGCCTGAACGTGAACGCCGCCACGACCATCGACGCCGTGCCGCGGGGCATGAACATCGGCATCATCGACGGCACCGTCAACCTGCCCGGGGTGGGCGAGATCCTGAACCTGAAAGTGCTGGCCCGCGCCTTGCAGACCAAGGGCGGCGCCAACATCCTGTCCACGCCCAACCTGCTGACCCTGGACAACGAGCCCGCCAGCATCATGGTAGGCAAGACCGTGCCCTTCGTGTCAGGGCAATACGTCACCTCGGGCAGCGGGGGCAGCAACAATCCCTTCCAGACCATCCAGCGCGAAGACATCGGCCTGAAGCTCAACATCCGGCCACAGATTTCCGAAGGCGGCACGGTCAAGCTGGACATCTACCAGGAAGTCAGCAGCATCGACAACAACCTCAGCAACGAAGCGGGCGTGGTCACCAACAAGCGCGCCATCGACACCTCGGTGCTGCTGGACGACGGCCAGATCATGGTGCTGGGCGGCCTGCTGGAAGACAGCGTCAGCACGACCACCGATGCCGTCCCGTTGCTGGGCTCGCTGCCCGTGCTGGGCGCCCTGTTCCGTTACGACTCGCGCCAGCGCGTGAAGACCAACCTCATGGTTTTCCTGCGCCCCTACGTGGTGCGCGATGCCCAGGCGGGCGCCGGCCTCACGCAAGACCGCTACAACTTCATGCGCCGCACGCAGGCCGCCGTCCAGCCCGGCAGGCACTGGGCGCTGCCCGACATGAACGCGCCCATCTTGCCGCCCCCCGGCGTGCCGCAGGCGGCGGGCGAGCAGGCCTATGACCTGCGCCCCGGGTCCTGGGAGGACACGCAGCGCCAGGAGCCGCCGCCCGTCACGCAGTCCTCGGCGTTGCGCCAGCAACCCACGCCCGCCGACAATGCCGCGCCCGGCGAGACGATCCGCACGCGCCTGCCCACGGGGCTCACCATTGCCTCCGACCCGGACGCCTTCTACGGCCACACGCGCACCGATACCAACGTGCTGCAGATTGCCGATGTGCAAAGCCAGTCCGCCGCCGAGCAGATCGCCCAGCGCGTGCGCATCAGCGGCCTGAAGGCCTACACGATGGCCGGGCCCGGCGGCATGGGCTATGTCGTGCGCACCGATGTGTCACGCGATCCCGCGGCAACGGATGCCGCCGTGCAGGTGCTGCGCGAGCTGGGCTACCGGCCCGCGATCTCGGTGGGGCAGTGACCATGGGCGCGCCGCTGGCCGCCAAGCTGCCGTATGCCTGGGCCAAGGCGCAGCGGCTGGTGCTGCGCGCCGAGGCAGACACGCTGGGCCTGGCCGTCAGCCCGCTGACGCCCGGCTGGGCCATCGCGGAAGTGCAGCGCCGCCTGGGCGATGACGTGCCGCTGCCGCTCTCGCGCCTGAGCGAGGCGGAAATGGACACGCTGCTGGCGCGCACCTATGCGGACGCCGGCGATGCCGCCTCGGTGGTGGGCGCCGCGGAAAACGACATCGACCTCGACCGGCTCATGCAGGACATGCCCGAGGTCACCGACCTGCTGGATGCCCAGGACGACGCGCCGGTCATCCGCATGATCAACGCGCTCTTCACCCAGGCCGCCCGCGACGGCGCCAGCGACATCCACATCGAGCCTTTCGAAACGGACTCGGTCGTGCGCTATCGCGTGGACGGCACGCTGCGTGATGTCGTCAGCCCCCGCAAGGCGCTGCACGGCGCGCTGATCTCGCGCATCAAGATCATGGCGCACCTGGACATCGCCGAGAAACGCCTGCCCCAGGACGGCCGCATCGCGTTGCGCGTGGCGGGCCGGCCCATCGACATCCGCGTGTCCACCGTGCCCACCGGCCACGGCGAACGCGCGGTGCTGCGCCTGCTCGACAAGGAGGCCGGCCGCCTGCAACTGGAAAAACTGGGCATGGCCCCCGGCGTGCTGCAGCCGCTGGACCGCCTGGTGCATCAACCGCACGGCATCGTGCTGGTCACCGGCCCCACCGGCAGCGGCAAGACCACCACGCTGTACGCCGCGCTGGCGCGCCTGGACGCCAGCACCAGCAACATCCTGACTGTGGAAGATCCGGTGGAATACGACCTGCCCGGCATCAGCCAGATCCAGGTCAACGCCAAGATCGACATGACTTTCGCGCTGGCCTTGCGTGCCATCCTGCGCCAGGATCCGGACGTCATCATGATCGGCGAAATCCGCGACCTGGAAACCGCGCAGATCGCCGTGCAGGCCTCGCTCACGGGCCACCTGGTGCTGGCCACCTTGCACACCAACGACTCCGTCTCGGCCGTCACGCGCCTGACCGACATGGGGGTAGAACCCTTCCTGTTGGCCTCGTCCCTGTTGGGCGTGCTGGCCCAGCGCCTGGTGCGGCGGCTGTGCCAGCACTGCCGCCGCGCCGAAGTGCTGCCCGATGGCAGCACCGTCTATCACGCCGTGGGGTGCGAGCACTGCAACCACGTGGGCTACAGCGGCCGCACCGGCATCCACGAGCTCTTCGTCGTCGACGACGTCATCCGCCGCCTCATCCACGAAGGCCGAGGTGAACAGGAACTGCGCGAAGCCGCGGTGGCGCATGGCATGCACACCATGCGCGACGACGGCCGCCGCTGGGTGGACAGCGGCGCCACCACGCCCGAGGAAATCGTGCGCGTCACGCGCGACGCCTAGAACCGACAGGGGAGGGCCGCATGGCCACGTTCCAATACGAAGCCTCGGACGCGGGCGGAAAGATCGAACAGGGTTCCATCGACGCGGACAGCGCGCGCGCGGCACGTGCCGCCCTGCGCGGCAAAGGTCTGTTTCCCATCGCATTGGCCGAGCGTCGCAAGGCCGGCGCGGGCGGCAGCGCCTTCAGCCCGCGCCTGTCCGACAGCGACCTGGCCTGGGCCACGCGGCAACTGGCCAGCCTGTTGGCCGCGCGCCTGCCGCTGGAAGCCGCGCTGACCGCCACCATCGACCAGGCGGAAAAGAAACACATCGCCGACACCTTCAATGCCGTGCGCGCCGACGTGCGTAGCGGCACGCGGCTGACCGACGCGCTGGCCGCGCGGCCCCGTGACTTCCCCGAAATCTATCGGGCGCTGATCTCGGCAGGCGAAGACTCCGGCGACCTGGCCCGCGTCATGGAGCGCCTGGCCGACTACATCGAAGAGCGCAATGCGCTGCGCGGCAAGGTGCTGACGGCCTTCATCTATCCCGCGATCGTGGGCGTCGTGTCCGTCTGCATCGTGATCTTCCTGTTGGGCTACGTCGTGCCGCAGGTGGTCAGCGCCTTCAGCCAGGCACGCCAGGACCTGCCCGGTCTCACCGTCGCCATGCTTACCGCCAGCGACTTCGTGCGCAACTGGGGCTGGCTGACGGCCTTGTTGCTGGTGGGTGCGTACTGGCTGTGGCGCATGTGGCTGCGCGATCCCGCGGCCCGCCTTGCCTGGCACCGCCGCGTGTTGGGCTTGCCGCTCATCGGCCGCTTCACCTTGGGTGTGAACACCGCGCGCTTCGCCTCCACGCTGGCAATCCTCACCGATGCCGGCGTGCCGCTCCTGCGCGCACTGGATGCGGCGCGCCAAACGCTGGGCAACGACAGCCTGCGCGCCGCGGTCGATGACGCGACCGGCCGTGTGCGCGAGGGCGTCTCGCTGGGCGCGGCGCTGAAGTTACAAAAAAGTTTTCCGCCGCTCCTCATCCACCTCATCGCGAGTGGCGAAAGTACCGGGACTTTGTCGGCGATGCTGGAGCGGTCTTCGGCCACATTGTCCCGGGACATTGAGCGCCGCGCGATGGCGATGACGGCGCTGCTGGAGCCGCTGATGATCCTGATCATGGGCGGCGTGGTGCTCACCATCGTGCTGGCGGTGCTGATGCCGATCATCGAGATGAACACGCTGGTGTAGGGCTGGCGCGGGTTCTGGGAGGGGGAGGCGTGAGTTTTCATGTTTGGGCTCGCATTTCCCGCGATGGATTTTCTTCCGCGTATGGCAGTTAATGAATGTCCCGGGGCTTGATTAATTCAGTTGTCATTATTGAGTGATTATCCGGGCGATTTTTTACGATCCTTAAGGAAAATGTCCCGCGACATTAGTCTGTAGATTGTCACCATCGGTTGAGAAGATGCTCTGGCCGTCAGCGAGACGGCAGTCGTAAACGGATCAAGGCCTCTCACACTTAATCCGTTTTATGGCTCGAGTTAATCCCAGATTTTTCTCAACGTAGTGCCAAGGAGAAATTCCGTGAACGCTTTCAATCTGAAGAAGTCGGTCGCCGCCGTCGTGCTGGCTGGCCTGTCGATGGTCGGTGCTGCTGCCTCGGCCCAAACCGTGGTGGGTGGTGGCGCGACGCTGCCGCAGCCGTTCTACACCGATCTGATCAACAATGAGTTCGCGAACTTCGCGGCTTACGTCGGCACCGGCAGCGGTACCGGCAAGACGGCCTTCGTGACCAACAACGGCGGTCTGTTCAACGCCACGGGTTCGTCGGTGCACTACGCCGGCAGCGACTCGGCGCTGACCCAGGCCAACCTGAATACCTACAACACCACCAGCGGCGGCAACTGGGGTCCCGTGATTCAGATCCCCGCCGTGGCGACCGCCGTGCTGCTGCCCTACAAGGTCACCGGCCAGACCGCCCTGGACCTGACGGACGACCAGATCTGCCAGATCTTCGGCGTGGCCGACCAGACCTGGGGTGACGTGCTGGGCACGACCGACGCGACGCAAGTGCGCGTCGTCTACCGCACGGAAGGCAGCGGCACGACCGAACTGCTGGCCAACTACCTGGCTGCCGCTTGCGACGGCTGGGGCTTCACGGTGTCGAACTCGTTCGCCACGGTCGTCGGCGGCGCCCTGGGCGAGCCGATCCCCTCGCACTGGATCGGCGCGTCGGGCAGCAGCGGCGTGGCCGCCGTGTTCCAAGGTTCGCAAACCGGCGTGTTCGGCTACCTGAGCCCGGACGTCAACTACACCGGCAATGACAACTCCGTCGTTGCTCGCGTCAACGGCTACCTGCCCGATGCCGAGTCGGTCCAGGCTGGTATCGCCGACCAAGCTCCCCCCTCGGGCGCCGCCGCCGCGGATCCGCTGGCTTGGGTTCCCGCCTACGTCCAGCCCGAAGTCGGCTACCCGATCTTCGGCACGACCAACCTGCTGGTCAACCAGTGCTACACCAGCAGCGCCGTGGAAGCGGAAATCGTCGATTTCGTGACGCGTCTGAACGACCTGAACGACGAAGTGCTGACGCCGCCCGCGACCAACCTGATTACCGCGCACAACTTCGTGCAACTGCCGGGTACCTGGAACGCCGCCATTCGCGACACGTTCCTGTCCGCTTCCAGCTCGCTGGCCATTGGCAACGCCACGGCTTGCGGTTCGAACGGCCGTCCCTGATTCTGGGGAAAATCCTTCTATTGGGCTTTGACCCAGCAAAAGGATTGATCTGAAGGCGTAGTGGAAGGGCTGGTCCAGGAATCTGGGCCAGCCCTTTTTTGCGCTTGGCAGCTTTGAGTGGTCGTGGCAATGCCCTGTGGGGGCATGAACAGGTTATTAGGTGCATGCAGTCATTTATTTGAAATGGTTGGGGTGATTAACTTTGCAAAGAAAATCTATCCATTGGCGTTTTGTTCGGGAAACGTGGATTTCCCTGGCGGCTTTCCCTTGGCTCTTTCGTCTACATGTTGGTGGCCAAGCCTGTGTGCCTGGCTAATGTCGACGATTGCGCTTTCCCGTGAGCCTCACCATGCCCGTACTCCCTTCCCGCCGTGCCACGCAGGTCCCCCAACAGCGGAGTCTGCGCCGATCCCGTCTGAATGAATCCCTGCTGCTGGCTCTGCTGGGAACGGCGGTGCTTCCCCTGCATGCCGCACCCAACTGGTTCGCCGCCAGCAGCCAGGCTGGCCCGCAGGCGCGCGCCATGCAGCGCGCGCCCATGCCGGGCATGGCGACACCCGCCGCGGCACGGCAACAGATGCAGGCTCGCCAGCAACTCACCCAGTCCATCGCCAACTTGAATCGCAGCGCCAACGCCATCGCCGCGCAACAGGCTGCGCAGGAGGCGGCACGGGCGCAGGCGCAGGCCACGCCCTCGTCCGTACCCGATGGGCTGGGGGCTGGCGGCCTGCAGGTGGCGGAAGGCGCGCAGGCGGGTTGGCAGGGGGCGAACGCGCCCACGCACACGGTCGAGGCCGGCCGACACACCGTGGCCATCAGGCAAACGGCTGATCGTGCCGTGCTGAACTGGGAAACGTTCAACGTGGGTCGCAATACCACGCTGCGTTTCGATCAGAACGCGTCCGATGCGGTGCTGAACAAGGTGGTGGGGGCCAGCGCCGCACCCAGCCAGATCCAGGGCCAGATTCAGGCTGCCGGCACGGTCATGGTCGTCAACCAGAACGGCGTCGTCTTCAGCGGCACCAGCCAGGTCAACGTGCGCAACCTGGTGGCCGCTGCGGCGGTCACCACAGGTAGCCAAGGGCAGGCGTTGGACGCCCAGTTCCTGGCGCGTGGGCTGTATTCCGAAGGCAGCACGCCCACGTTCCAGAATGCCCTGGGAGACATCGAAGTCCAGGCTGGCGCTCGCATTGCCACACCTGCACCCACATCAGCCACGCAGGGTGGGGGGTACGTCCTGTTGGCGGGCCGCCAGGCCCACAATGCCGGCCATATCACCACGCCGTCTGGGCAAACCCTGTTGGCTGCCGGTGACAGCTTTGTCATCGCCAAGGGTTACGGAACCGAAGGCAGCCCCACCTCGACGACACGCGGGAACGAAGTCACGCCTAGGCTTTCGACTGCCAGCTTGGCTGACCTGTCCAATGGTGTTGGCCATGTCAGCAATACCGGCCTGATCCAGGCCGTCACGGGTGACATCACGCTGACGGGACGCGAGGTCACGCAGGGAGGCGTTGCCATCGCCACGACCTCCACCTCGGTTCGTGGCACCATCCATTTGCTCAATCCGGCCGCTGCCAGTGGCGGCAAGGGGTCGGTCAAGCTGGCGCCAGACAGCGTCACCGCCATCGTGCTGGAAGACAGCGTGGCCACGGCCTACGACAGCCAGCGCGAGGCGGGTCGCGCAAATCCCGCGCCCGCGACGGACGCCGACGCTCCCTATGCCTTGGCGGATTTCCGCGACCTCTCCCGCATCGAGATCACCAGCGATAACACCGTGCAGTTCCTGGGGGCGGATAACACCCGCCAGGGGGCCCTCGCGTTGGCAACTGGTGGTCAGATCGTCGTCCAGGCTGCCAACCGTTCGCTTCTTGAATCGGGGGCAGAACTGGATGTGTCGGGGGCGGTGGGTGTACGCGTTGCCATGGCGTCGAACAACCTTGTCATCAACGTGCAAGGCAACGAGCAGCGTGATGCGCCCGTCAACCGTGAAGGTGGCAATCTCAACAGCGAGGACGTCTGGCTGGATCGTCGGTCGTTGATTTTCGTGCCGGCTGGCACCAATGGCTACGAGACGGACCGCTGGTACACGGCAGGGGGCTTGCTGGAGGTCAGCGGTTACCTGGCCACCAGTGGCCGGACGGTCAGTGAATGGATGGCGCAGGGGGGGACGGTCAGCTTCGCGGGCGCCGACGTGGTCACGCGAGCCGGTTCCGCCATCAACCTCTCAGGTGGCAGCCTGGATGTCCAGGACGGCCAATTGCGCCAGACCTGGCTGCGTGGGCAGGACGGGCGGCTCTATGTCGCCGACAGGGCGCCCGCCGATATCCTCTACGAGGGCGTGTATCGGGGATACGAGGTGCACTCGGCGCGCTGGGGACACACCCGTCGCTACTACGATCCGATCCAGGCGCCTGTCTACAGGGACGAGGCCGGCTATACCGTGGGCAGGGACGCGGGCAAGCTGGTGGTCGGCACCACCAGCGCCGTGCTGGAAGGGAGCATTGTCAGCGACGTTTATCAAGGGCCTCGCCAAGATCAAGCCTCGCAAGCGGATCTGGACGCGTTGTATCAATCGCACGCCGCGGTGGCGCGACGCGGGCAGTTGATCATTGGCCGGTATACCCCTGTCTACTACCCGGAAGAAGGCATTTTGCGTTACGGGCTGCAGGCCATGTCCGACAAGGTACGCTTGGCCGACGACGCCGAGCGCATTGCCGACAGCTTGGTGGTCGAAGGTGCCGTCGCCGCCGAGCGCTTGGGTCAACTGGTGCTCGATGCCGGGAGCCTGAACGCTGCTGGCTTGGGCGCAATCCGGATCGCGGCCAAGCAAGAGGTCGTGGTTGATGGTGCCTTGGCAGTGTCATCTGGAGGCGACATCACGCTTTATGCGCCGAAGGTTTCCATCCAGGCCGACTTGACCGCGCGGTCAGGCACGATATTCGCGGGCAATGTGCTGCGGCAGAGCAACCCCGTTGCTGCCAGTGGCATGGGGGATGTGGTGCTGCCTGTGCCGGCACAGGCCGAGGGCGGCGTCGTGGTGGAGCCAGGCGTACGGATTGACGTCAGTGGCTTAACCGGCGAATACCAGCAGGCGGGCGACGCCTCCACGTTGCACCCATACGTGGATGGTGGCAGTGTCGCTCTGCGCGCCACCCACGACGTCACGCTCGGCAGTGGCAGCGTGATCGATGCATCGGCGGGTGCCGTGCTGGACAATAAAAAGCAGTTGCAGGGGGGGAAGGGCGGTTCGGTCCGGCTGGGCGCGGGTCTGGCAACTGGACCGGACACGGCACGCTTGGTGCTGGACGGAGATATTCGAGCGCTGGGCGTTTCCGGGGCGGGCGTGCTGACCATCGAGTCACGTAGTGCCATTTCCATCGGCGGGGAGTTGCTTTCACCCGATAACTTCTGGGAGGCCGGGAAGGCGTTACCGGTGGATATGATCGCTTCCGGCGATTTCGTGATTCAGGCGGGTGAGCGGCTGCCGGTTGATTACTCTTATCCTTCCCTGATATTACCGCCAGGCACCGGTTTGCCCACCACACAAAATATCCGAGTCGCAGGTGCATTGGGTAACCCGGTAACACTGGAAGCTGACTGGACTCTGCCTGAAAATTTCGGCTTTATTGCTGGTCTGACACGTCCAACAATAACTTCTAGCACCGGTACCAACTGGATGCTTCCTGCAGCATGGACTAACGGTCCACCCACCATTCCGAAAGGGACGGTGTTGACGTCTCTTGATATCACAGGTTCTAGTTATCCAGGCTGGACCCCGCCTGCAGACGTGTTTCCGAATGGGTTGCCACTGAATACGACTCGTCCTCCCGTGAGCGTAGTCGTTCGCGCCGGTAACCCCGCGCCGCAAACCATCACGTTCGCGGCGGGTACTCGCTTGACCTCTGGCACAGTTTTAGATCAGAAGATTGCGGTGTCGCCGGTGACCGTGCTGGACAGCAGCCTCTTCCAATCCGGCTTTGCCCGTTACGACGTTCGCGGTCATCTGGGTCTGCTGGTGGGTGACGGCGTGCAGATCACTGCCCAGCGTCCGGTCTTGCACTATGACAGCTCGGCGGAGCAACAGAATCAGCCTGGTGCAATCACTCTCGTGCCGTGGCAACCACCGCTTTTCCAGGATGACGCTGCCGGACGTGCGCTGACGCTCAGGCAAGGCGCCAGCCTCTCGTTGGCCGCCGGTCGGGATGAAAGCTACGCAACGGTCGGCGATGGTGGTTCCCTGACCATTGGCCGGGGCGCTGCAATCACGGTGGATCCCGGACAGGAAATCGCGTTGACCAGCCGAGGCAGCACCGAGGTGCAAGGCACCTTGCAGGCCCGCGGGGGCCGGATATCTCTGATGGGGCCTCGCACCGCCATCGCGCCCAACGCCGTGTCCGATGGCGCGTATGAGGCGGACGGAATGGCCAATCAACGGCAATTGCTGATCGGTGAATATGCCGTGCTGGACGTGTCTGCCGCCAGCCAGGTGACACAGGACCGGGGCGGCAGTCCATATGGCTGGCTCAGCGATGGTGGGAGCATCCAGATTGGCGGAGACATCGACGAGCCGGCCAGCCGGGCGCCGAGTTCCGATGCATTCGTGGTCATCCAGCCTGGCGCGACACTGGACGCTTCGGGCGGTTCGGCCTGGCTCGATAATGATGGCCGTGGCACGCGTCATGTCGCCAGCAATGGCGGACGCATCGCCGTCATGTCCGCCAGCGGCGTCTATCTGGGCGGAGCGTTGCGCGCCCAATCCGGCGGCGCGGGCGCGTTGGGCGGGCATCTGGCCGTGGGGCTCGATGCGCCCAACTACGGCAATGCTGCCGACAACGCCGTACGGGCTCCCCGTGAACTGGTGCTGTACTCGGAGCGGCCCGCATGGGACGTGACCGCCGGTAGCCTGGCCTATGGCCATGGCGCCGTTGGTGTAGATCAGGTGCGTAATGGCGGGTTCTCCGCGCTGACCCTGTTCAGCAACGGGCTGGTGGGCGTCCAGGACGATGTATCCCTGTCCATGCCTGGCGAGTTGCGCATTTATGCTGGCGCGTTGGGCCTGAGTGAAGGTGCGCGTGCCGGTCTGAACGCCTCTTTCTTCGCCCCGTATGTATTGCTTGCCGGCATTGCTGATTACGAAGCATCCAGCGATCAGCACAAGCGTCCGTCGCTGCATGGCGGTGCGGAAGCGAGCGCTTCGCAATTGGCGTCCAGTGCAACCCTGAATGTCCATGCAGACCTGCTGGACATCAAAGGCAGCGTAAGCCTGGGCGCCCACAGTGCGTTCATCCAGAATGGCGGTGCTGCGTTACCAGTGGACCGAGCCGGTTTTGGCCAGGCGAATCTCATCAGTCAGGGGGACATTCGTTTCGTGTCGGGCGCGCGAGTAGGATCCTATGACGCGCAGTTGCTGTCCAGCGGGAGCGTCAGACTGGCCGCGCAGCAGGTTTATCCCGCAACGCAGGTGTCGGCTCGTGTCGTTGCTGGCCGTGCCGCAAGCGAAACCGCCTTGCAGCCTGAAGGGCTGTTGGAGATTGCGCGCAGCAACGACCAGGCGCCGTCGGCGCTGCCGCATTCCGTGTTTGGCAGCTTGAACCTTCAGGCGGCTCGAATTCACCAGGCAGGCGTCTTGCGCGCGCCGTTGGGAACGCTGGTGTTGGGGCGTGCCACTTCCGCGACCGTGGACACCCAGTCGGTGGTGCTTGCCCCGGGCAGTGAAACCTCGGTAAGCGCCGCCGGCCTGATCATGCCCTACGGCGGCACTGCTGATGGCGTCAGCTATCGCTACCAGGAGCAGGATGTCACCTTCTACGGCTTGGGTAGCGAACAGCAGGGCACGATCACGTTGACCGGTGTCTCCCTGGATGTACAGCAGGGCGCGGTGCTGGATCTGAGCGGTGGCGGTGAGTTGACTGGTGCAGGGTTCGTGTCGGGCCGAGGTGGCTCGACGGACGCCCGCAAGCATGCCTTGGTGCAGGTCACGAAGGACGGCCTGGTTTTCCCGGGGCTTGCCAGCAACCCCGTTTATGCCTTGGTGCCAGGTTATGCGGCATCGTATGCGCCGGCTTGGGATGGGGAAGGGGCAATAGCCCCTGCGGTCGGACAGCGCGTGAGCATTCCGGCTGGGGTGCCCGGCTTGCCGCCCGGCACCTACACCTTGCTGCCTTCTCAATATGCCTTGCTGCCTGGCGCGTTCCGGGTGGAGGTGAATGGTGGCCAGCCCGCCCATGCAGGTGGTGGCGCAGCCCGATTGCGTGGCGGTTCGTACGCAGTGTCAGGTACTTTTGCAACGGCTGGAACGGTGTTCCAGGCCAGCCAGCCCAGTCAATTGATCGTGACGCCCGCCTCGGTGCTGCGCACGATGTCTCAGTACAACGAAACCAGCTACGCTGACTTCGTGCGAGATCGGGCTGCGGTGCAGGGCATTCCCCGTGCGATGCTGCCCGAAGACGGTAAGTCACTGGTTCTTCGCGTCGGCCCCACCGCTGCCGGCAATCTCAGTTTCCGTGGTGACGCTCGTTATGCGCCCGCCGAAGGCGGCTTCGGTGGCACGGCGTCGGTGGCATTCCCCCTGTCTGGCTCGGCAAATGTCGAAATCATCGGCAGCGGTGCGGCGCCTACGCCGGGGTTCGCGGGCGTCACGTTGCACGCCGAGGACCTGTCCGCCATCGGCGCTCCGCGGCTCGTCGTGGGGGGCCAGGTCCGCGTCCAGCGCTATGGTCTGCAGACGGATGGTACCAACGAAAGCAATTACCTGGATTTCTCGGTCGGCGCTGGCAGCATCACCCTGCGCCAAGGGGCGATACTGAGGGCGCCCGAAGTGTTCCTTGCAACGAACGCGCCGGCAGGAGGCATCACCATCGAGGACGGCGCTGGTATCAACACCTTGCGTGAAGGCACGGTGGCTTACGGTGCCGAGGCTGGTTATGTCTACAGGCCGGGGTCTGCCAGCGTGCTGGCTGCGTCGAACGCATGGCTGAATGTGCTGGCGCCGGAAGCGGATACCACGACAGGCACGCCGCGAGGGGCTGGTTTCATCCGGATTGGTACCTGCACTGTTGCTTGTGCAGCGGGCAGCGAGCTGTATTCGGAAGGGACCCTGCTGGCAGCCACGACCCGCGAGTTCCTGATGTCGGATACCGCAAGGTACGGCACGCGCAATCTCATCCTGGCAGTATCCACCGTCAATGCGGGCGACAGCGCTGAGCTGGCCGCAGCGTCCGCGCGTGGCGCCCTCACGGATGGCTTGCTGCTGAACCAAGGCTTGCTGACCCGCCTGCTGAGCGGCGACCAAGCGTATGGTGCGCCAGCGCTGGAACGACTGGTGCTGACGGCGGGGCAGTCTTTCAATTTTTTTGGCAGCGTATCGCTGGACACACGCCATCCGGCGACCGGCGTATCGACGTTGGACAACCTTGTCCTGTCCACGCCTGCGATCTACGGCTATGGACAGGAAGGTAGTGTTGCCCGGATATCGACAGACACACTGACATGGGCGGGCCTGCCGGGCGCGGCGCCAGCCCCCATCGCTGGCGGACGCGGGTCAGGTCAGGGCGGCTTGGTCATCGATGCCAATGTCATCGAGATGGGCTACGGCCCTGCCGCGCAGCCCACTGGTCTGTCGGATGATGGCAGGTTGATTCTTGGTTTCAAGAATGTGGCGCTCAATGCGTTCGAGCGCTACACGGCGAATCACAAGGGCAGCCTGTCGGTCTATGAGTCCATGGACGGCGTGGATGCGGATGGCCCGCGTTATGTGGGCGGGCACGTGCTGTTGACGTCCCCCCTTGTGACGGGCGAGGGTGGCTCGGTGAACCGCTTGCTGGCTGGCGGCACGCTGACCCTGCGCGCACCTGTAACGGTCGGCTCCACCAGCGGTTCCCTCAGCAGTGGTGCGGAGCTGGCACTGCAGGGCGATACGGTGGTCGTGGACACGCGCATCGCGCTGCCGAGCGGGAAGTTGTCGATCAAGGCACGCAACGATATCCAACTTGCCAGTGGTGCCCAGTTGGACTTGGCGGGCCGAGAGGTCGCCGTCCACGACGCGGTTTATTACGGCTGGGGCGGCGATGTCGTCCTGGAAAGCGAGCGTGGCAATGTCCTGCAGGCGCTTGGGTCGCGCATTGATGTGTCGGCGCGTCAGAATCACGCGGGAACGATCTCCGCAATCGCATTGGGAGCGTCCGCTGGCCGTGTGGATCTTGCGGGAGAGCTACTGGGCACGACGACAGGACATTACGACGCGGGTGGCACGTGGGTGCCTTACCGTGCGGGAAGCGTAGATGTGCGGGCCCAGCACTTGGGCACGTCAGGAACGCTCACGGACAACTTCTCCGCCTTCAATGCCAAGCTGACGGCTGGCGGCATCGTGGACGAGCGCCGCTTCCAGTTCAAGCAAGGCGATCTCACCATCGGCAATGAAGTGGTCGCGCGGCATGTGGACATTTCTCTGGATGCAGGCCATCTGGCCGTGGCGGGGCGCATCGATGCAAGCGGGGATCAGGTGGGCAGCATCCGCCTGGCGGGTAAGCAGGGACTGACGGTGGCGGGCACAGCCATGCTGGATGTGCACGGCGCCCTGTTGCGTCTTGACAGCTATGGCAAGGTGATCGACGCAGCCAACCGGGCGGTCATTGACCTGAATGCAGGGGAGGGCACGCTGACGCTGGCGGATGGCGCACGCATGGATCTGCGGTACGGAACGAATGATCCCCGTGTGCAGGCCAATCCCGCATTGCACGACCAGCAGAACCGTGGGCGGGTCACTTTGTATGCACCCCGTGTCACGGAAACCGGCGGAGATATTCTGGTGGATGCCGCGGGTGCCGTGGACATTCAGGGTGCGCAGTCCATCGCCTTGTATGCCATGCAGCGGTACGACGACAGCGACCCGGCCTTGGTGCAGCGCTGGCGCCATGGAGGTGCCACGCCGCGCCTGGATGAGGGTGGCCAGGTGGATGACGAGTCATATCGCGAGATCACGCAGGCCTACCTCAAGGCCAAGCATGACCGCAGCGTTGTTTTCATCGACGCAGCCCTGGGCAGCGCCGGCCTCATGCAGGGCAAGCTCGCCGGCTTGAACAACGCTACCTATCGCGACGTGTTCCACCTTCGTCCAGGCGTTGAAATCAACAGCGCGGATGCGTTGGTTGTCGTGGGTGACCTGGATCTCTCCGGTCATCGTTATGCCTCGGTCAATCCCAATGTCCGGGCGTATGTCGCGAATGCGGTGGCTGGCACGCCGGCTTATGGCGGCGGCGAAGCTGGTGCTTTGATCGTACGTGCGGAAGGCGGCCTGGATATCCTTGGCAGCATCAACGATGGCTTCGCGCCACCGCCTGCCACGCCCGACGACAATGGCTGGGTTCTTATTCCTGGCGTGCAACCGTTCAATGGCGACGTGGCAGTGCCGATTGCCGGTGTGCAGCTTGCCGATGGCACGCTTTACCCCAAGGGCAAGACCTTGAATTTCGCCGTGACGGCGCGTGACGTGGCGTTGCCGGCAGGCACGCTCCTGCCCGTGGCGATTACGCTCAGCGCAGCAGTGACCTTGCCAGCCGGCACGGTCATGGCGGCTGATGTCCTCGCTGCCGATGGTTCCGTGTTGCTGGCTGCCGGTGCGGTGGTGCCCACAGCAGGGTTGTCAATACCTGCGAATGCACAGTTGCAAGCGGGAAGCAGGCTGCCGGTCGGACTGGTGGTGGCACGTTTGACGTGGCCGAAGGGCGTGGCCCTGCCCGCGAATCTCGTGCAGCAAGGCGTGATGACGTTGCCGGTCGGGGCTATCCTGCCGGCAGGCGTCGACGTCAAGCTTGCTGCGGGTGTGATAGCGGTGCCATTGAAGGCAGCGGGTGCGCAGGCGAAGAACTGGGCCTTGGCGCCGATGCTGGCCGAAGGATCACAGTCGTGGGATTTGCGCCTGGTTGCTGGTGCCGATACCCACGCAGCGGATTCCCGTCGCGTGGCGCCGGACGCGCGAGGCGGCATGGTGTTCGCGGACACGCATTATTCCGCCAATGTCGTGGTGGAGCCGGGCCGCACCGAACCCGAATACTGGACTTGGGCCCAGCCGGCGGGCTATACGCCGCCGGGCGGGTTGGCGCATCCTACTGCCGCGCGAGTGGGCGAGCGCGTGACGGCGGCGGGTTTCCGCAACCGCTGCATTTCCGGACAATACGCTTGCACGTTCCACCCTGAGCAAGTGCTGCCCGACACGATTACCGGCATGGATGCGAAAGCGCCTGCGCTGAGTGTCGTGCGTACCGGCACTGGCAATCTGGATCTGATCTCGGCGGGCGACGTATCGATGCGCAGTCCCTTTGGTGTCTACACCGCCGGTTCGCAAACCTCGTTGGGCGATGCCGCGCAAGATGCCCGCTATAACCAGGCGCGCGGAAAGGCCGCGGAAAGCGGTACGGTGCTCGGCACCGCTGCAGGCACTCGCGCAATCGATTATGAAAATCTGGTCAGCGGTCCTGACAGCGTGTATACCGCGTGGTATCCGGATCATGGCGGAGACCTTCGCGTGGAGGTCGGAGGCAACTTGAGCGGAGATGCTTGGGGTGCCAACAGGCAGATCAACGCTGGTAGCACCGGCGTGGGCAATTGGCTGTGGCGCCAAGGCACCGGACTGACGGATGGGGTCAATCCGCAACCGACTTCCTGGTGGATCAATTTCGGCACCTACGCGGCGGATCCTTTGTATCGTTCCCTGGCCAATGCCTATTGGCCGGCCCAGACGGGCTTCACGGGTCTGGGAACCCTGGGTGGCGGCAACCTGACGGTAAAGGTCGCTGGCGACGCGGGGATGCTTGCCAGCAAGAGCACGGTCGGGGTTTCCAGCAGCATGACGACGACGCCTCGCAGCGAAGCGCTGGTCCTTGCCGTTGGCAGTTCGGGGCGGGTGCTGGACTCCGGTGAACTGATTCTTACCGGTGGTGGCGACCTGGATCTACGCATTGGAGGCGGCTGGAACAGTCATTCACAGGCGCGATTGTTGAAGGTAAACGGTTCCGTTGCGCAGGCGCATGAGCTCTACGGCGCTGTAGTCAACCTGCGCGGGGCAACCAGTCTGTCTGCTGGGCAGATTGGTCTCATGCAGCGTATCTATGGCGGTCGGCAAGGAGAGCGGGATGTCAAGGAAGTGCGGGCAACCGATCCTTATGTCTCCAGCATGACGCTATCGACCGGCGGGCTGATGATGGTGGCGGGTGACTCCGCTGTCACGCTGAGCAGCCGGGGTGACCTGGTGCTGGGAGGGACTGGGGACGCCGGCCGCGCCCGTACCGGCAACTACCAGGTATACGCTGGCGAGCACTCGGGACAAGGGGGGATCAGCTGGTTCACGCTATGGTCCTCTGGCACCGCCATTCAGGCGCTCAGTGCTGGCGGCAGCATGGCAATGGATACGCGCGTCAGCGAGTTCGGCATTGACCGCACCGGCCTGTATGCCTCTGCGGGCGGCTGGTACATGCTGCCGGGTTCGGTGGATGTGGCGGCGCCTTCGGGCAGCATCTTCTACGGCCCTTCTTCCTCCTATCTCAACGCAGCTAGCGGATTCGTGTTGCAGGCGCCGATGGGCGACCGGACGTTGTCTATCGTGGCCGGAGACTCTTTGTATGCGGGCGGTCTGCCCATCAGTCAGTCAGGCGCTGACGCTTCTGCCATGGCCACAATATTCAATCCTGCATTCGCGGGTTTCACTGGACGACAGGCGAACTCCCTTGCTGTGACCAATGCGTTGCAGCATGCCGCAATCCCGAATCCTGCCGCATTGCCTTTGCTTGTCTTTGGTTTGAACACCGTCGGTAGCGAGATTGGAAATAGCACGAGGCCTGCCGCGCCTGCCCGTTTCTATGCTGGGGCAGGCGACGTCGTCGGTCTCCGAGTCGGAGGCCAGGCGTTTTACAACAGGAGCGGCCAAGCGCGTCTCGGACAGGTCGATACTGTGGGCGCCCATCCAGTCTGGGTTCGCGCCGGTCGGGACATTGTCCAAGGCGGTGATCAGGTTGGAGGGAACGAGCAGATATTGCCAGTGGCAGTTGGGGGAGGTAGCCCTTCGGCGGGGCCGACGTTCCGTGGAAACGTGATTGTTCACGGGCATGCGAACGACGTCTCCATCCTTTCGGCCGGCCGCGACATCCTTTACCAGAACCTGTCGGTGGCCGGGCCGGGCGTGCTCGAAATCTCGGCCGGAAGAAATATCGTCCAGGAGGATCGCGCGAACCTCGTCAGCCTGGGTCCGGTGCTGTCGGGAGATGCTCGCCCCGGCGCAAGCATCGTGGTGCAGGCCGGCATGGGCACGCAAGGCGCGGATTGGAGTGGCTTCCTGGCAAGCTATTTGAACCCGGGCAATCAGGCGGTGGCGGGGACGCCGCTAGCGAATCAGGCTGGCCGGGTTGTGAAGACGTATGAGGCTGAACTGATCGATTGGCTGACGGCTCACCACGGCTTCGCAGCGCCGGACGATGGCTCGGCAGGCGAGGTGGCGCGTGCCGTATTCGCGGATTTGCCGGCGGCACAGCAACGCGTATTCGCGCGGCAGGTGTATTTCGCCGAGTTGCGGGCAGGGGGGCGGGAGTACAACGATGCCGATGGCCCCCGGTTTGGTAGCTATCTTCGTGGCCGTAATGCCATCGCCGCACTTTTCCCCACTACCAGCGCTTCGGGCGAGGCAATCGTCTACCTGGGCGATCTGCTGTTATACGGTGCTGCAGGTATCCACACCAACGTGGGAGGGGGTATCCAGATACTCACGCCGGGAGGAGCACAAACCTATGGGCTGGAGGGGGCCGCGCCGCCAGCCTCGGCGGGGCTCATCACTCGTGGGCAAGGTGATATCGAGCTGTACTCGTTGGGCAGTATCCTGCTTGGGCAAAGCCGCATCATGACGACTTTCGGGGGCAGCATCCTTGCATGGTCTGCAGAAGGCGATATCAATGCGGGGCGAGGATCGAAGACAACAGTGGTCTTCACGCCACCTCGACGCGTCTACGACAGCGTTGGCAATGTGGTGATTTCGCCGGATGTGCCTGCCACGGGCGCAGGGATCGCAACATTGGCACCGATTGCAGAGGTTCCTGGGGGCGCGGTAGACCTGATTGCGCCGGAGGGCACCGTCGATGCTGGCGAAGCAGGTATTCGCTCTTCCGATAGCGTCAATATCGCCGCGCTGCGGGTTGTCAACGCCGATAATATCCAGGCGCAAGGCGATGTGTCGGGTGTGCCAATGGTCGCGGCGGTAAACATTGGGGCACTCACCAATGCCAGTGCTGCTGCCAGCTCTGCTGCTGAAGCTGCGCAAGACACCGTCGCGCGTTCTCGTGCCGCCGCGCGTCAAGCGCTTCCTTCCATTATCAGTGTGCAAATCCTGGGTTTTGGTGAAGAGGGTGGCATGGGTAGTTTCGCCACGCCACCTACGACACCCTCTCCGGCGCAACCGGTAAGCTACAACCCGGCCAGTACTGTGCAACTGGTGGGGAACGGCCAGCTGACGGATGTTCAACGCGGGCAGCTTACGGCTAAGGAGCGAGCGAACGCGTTGTAATGGGTGGGACGCTGGCACTGCCTACGTTTGCGGGCAGTGCCAGCGCCAGCGTCGTGCAAAATCCAAGGCCCTGCATTCGCAACAGGGCCTTTCTTGTTATTGGCTGTTTTGTTTTATCCAGCGGGTTTGATATCGAGATGTTTTCGCCGATGTTTCGGTCTGGTCAATTCAGTAGCATGACTTTGCGATAGTCCAGACTTCCTTGTCCGGCGCGTAGCGTCAGCTTCAATTCCAGTCCCTCGGCGGCACCCCGGCCACGGGGTGCAGGAATAACCTCCCATCCTTGGCCGGGTCGCCAAGCTCGCAGTTCAACACGTTGCACGCTTTCCAGCACCGTCACACGATCCAGCTCGCGGGTCGGGGGCAGAGGAAAGACGTCGGAGGCGGGGGCAGCATTACGGTATAGCGTTTCACCCTCTTGCCACCACTGCACGCGCTGCCACTGGCCGGGTGAGCCTGTCACGCCACGAACGATTTCTATACGCCAAGGCACGCGTGTTAGACGTTCGATTTGTAAACTGGACGGCAACAATGCGACGTTGCGAGAAGCGTTGTCTCCGCCTGGGCCCGTTTGCCGGCTGACCGCCATCTCCCCATCCGCCCGCCAGGCGACATCCCGCTCGAACTGCCGGATGGCATTCAGCAGCGCCGCAGATGCCTGCGCGCCATCGTCAATCCGCTCGCTCGCCTGCGTAATACTGTCCAGCCCACGCCACGAAATCACGCTGATGATGGCCATGATGAGAATGGCCACCATCACTTCGATCAGCGTGAAACCCGCTTGGGCGCAACGCCTACGCCCCATGGCAACGCTGGGTGGCTGACCTGTCATCTTCCTGCTCCCGCTGCCTCACCACCCCCCAACACCTGCGTCACCGACAACACCGGCGGCACGGGCTTCTCCTTCCTGACGACGTCGATCGACACTTCCCGCAATCCGCTGGGCAATGCCGTGACACGTGTCAGGCAAACCAGCACCAACTGCCCCTGCGGGCAGTCGCTGCGCTGTGTCCCGGGCCGCACCGCAGCCCCTTCCAGTCGCAACTCGGCCAGGCGATTCTCCGCGGAAAGTTGCGCCAGCGAACGGTCCCGCAATTGCCCATGGTTTTCGGTCAGGTTTGCCACGGCCCGCGATGCGGCGGCCAGCGCGACGCTGACGATGGCCAAGGCCACCAGCACCTCGACCAACGTGAAGCCGCCCTGGGGGGCACGCGCGTGCCCCCCAGGCCCACGCCGAGCGCCAGGCCTACGCGCCAATCGCCTAGCGAACCACATACCGTCCATTCGCCTCCCTGACCAGCTCCACCGTGGCTGTTCCGTCGGACAGGGCCAAGGTCCACGACGTGCCGATCCATTCATCCGTCAGCACCAGCGGGCCAGGTGGCGTGACCTTGACGACCTCCGCCTGCCAATCCCTTGGCCGCAGCGCATCGTCCCGTCCGAACTCATCCAGTCCCGCACGTGTCGACGCCACGGGCATTCCATCCGGCCCCGCCTGCCACGCGGCGCGCACGAAGCGGTATCCCCGAGCTTCGGGCTGCCAGGCGATGGCCCGCCCATCCAGGCGCACTTCCGTTTGCGCAATGGCAAACAGCTGCGCCAGGCGTTGCGCATCCTGCCGCAGTGCCCGGGAGGGATCCGGCCGGATGGACAGCCCGATGGCCGTGGTGGCGATGCCGATGATGACCATGACGACCATGATCTCGATCAGCGTGAAGCCTTGCTGGACGCGGTGAACGGAGGACAGTGGCGCGGCGCGCTTCATGCGGCGATATCCAGTCGGGAGGCAGGGCGAGGAAAAGACCATCCTAGGCGCGCAATGTGGCCGACATGTGAAATAAAACGGACCACTCTGGCCTGATAGAGTCCCTGCAGCCGTCGCGCATTGCGCCGGCCACTGTCGGCTGCCAGGAGTGCCGTTCATGCAAAGCTTCGCCTCGCTCAAGGATCCCGCTGCCCGTCCTGCCTTGCTGGGCGCATTGGCGTGCGTGGCATTGGTGTCGGGCCTGGCGTATTGGGGCGTGCAATGGCTGACGCCCCTGCCCGGCGTGCCGCAGGCCGAGGCCGCGCCGGCTGGCGCGGATGGTACCGCCCAGGCCGTGGCGCGCTGGTTGACGCCCGGCGATGAGTCGCTCGATGTCGCCGTGGCGGGTGTGATGGTGTCGCGCTCCGCCGCGGCCGCCATGTTGTCGGTCAATGGCGCGCCGCCGCGGGCGTATGTGGTGGGAGACCGCCTGGGGCATGCCACGACCTTGCGTGAGATAGCGTCCCGCGGCATCGTCATCGAACGCGCCGGCGTCACCGAGCGTCTTGCGGTGCCCACCCTGCCCGAGCTGGGCGAGGGCGGCATCGTCCGCAAGAGCCGTTGAAAACAGTTTCATCGCCTGTCCGGTCGATGTTCCGGGACATATTTCATCGGGATGTCGCATCACAGGCCTAGACTCCCGGCCCAAGGTTCGCGAGACGATTCCCGCCAGAACAATGGCGCGTCAACCGTCAGGCCAGCGGCACCGGTTCCCCTTGGGACGCCACGCCAAGCCGCCAGGCGTCCAGCAGCGCATAGTTGATGCGGAACTCATACTCGTCGGTGCCGAAACTGCGCATCGATTTCGCCAGCGCCACCAGGTCATGCACCAGCGTCACCACGTCGCGGTGCGCGAGCAGGCGGCGGGTGGCGTCGGACATGGTTTCCTGTGGCCAGATGTCGTCGAACAGCGTGAAGCCGACGAACCAGCGGTACAGCATGTTGTAGGAAATCTCGAAGTGCAGGGCGCGATCGGGGCCGATGGAAAACAGCGCATAGATCAGCAGTGCGCGCACCACCGGTTCGGGCTCGGGGCTGCGGGGGTTGTCGCAAAGCAGTTGGTGCAGCAGCCCGGCATGGGCGGCGATCTTCGCGTCGACGGGTTCGCGCAGGTGATACAGCGGATGGTCGCGGGGAATGAGTTTTTCGATGTCCGGACTACGCGCATGCTTGGCATGCGAAATCATCCAGATGGAGGGCTTGCCGTAGCGGGTGACGCAGACATCGTCTTCGGCGGCCTTGGCGGCGTAGGTGCCGAACTTCTTGCCGCATTCGTTCATCGTGATGCGAACGCCGCCGGTACCGGATGACGCGCGGCGGGAGTGGCCGAGGCTGTCGGAGGGATCGGGGTCGAGAGTATCTGTTGGCATGGACAACCTTCATCTCGCATTTGCGTGGTGCCGGTGTCCTTCAGGACAAGAGGCCCGGGTGGGGCCCGCGATCCGGCGCGAAGCAGCGCGTTGGGATCCCCGTTGGGGTGAGAATCTTTTCAGCGACGGCTCAGAATATAGGTGGGTTTGCGCAACTTGTTAATGGAATTTTTAGGCGGTTAGTGAACACTTTCACGACGCTCTGCGCATCTGATTGTCACAGAGAAATATCGTGAGTTTTTATTTTGATTTTTCGCGTATGGCGTATGGATTTCGTCATGCGTGTGAAATGGAAATGACGTTCGAAAGAAGGCAGTTGCTTATCAACAAAGGGGTGCAGTGTTGAACAGTCGGCAGGATGAATGGACGATGAACGGACCTCAAGGCGTGGCCATGACGCGCGCCGAGGAGATCGTCGGATCGGACTCCCGGATTACGCTCGATCACTTGCGAGCCTTCGTGGGCATCGCGGAGTTGCGCCGCCTGAAGCTGGTGGGTGAACTGCTGCATCGCTCGGAGTCGGCGGTGGCCAAGCGCATCAAGGAGCTCGAGGACCTGCTGGGCTGCCCCTTGCTGTTGCGCGCGAAGGGAAAATTCGTGGGGCTCACGCCGGCGGGCCGCCGCTTCCTGCAGGCGTCCTGGGATGTGCTCCAGCGTTTCGGCCAGGCTTGCCATACGGTGCAGCATCCCGAGCTGTGCGGGCAGGTGCGCCTGGGCGTGCCTGATGATTTCATGTGGGCCGCCATGCCGGGATACGTGGAGCAACTGCGTGGCGAGTTGCCCGGCTTGCGCTTGAGCGTGCTGTCGTTGTCGTCGACCTCGGTCTTGCGCACGTTCCGCGAGCGCAACCTCGACGTGGCGGTGGTGCGCATGCTGGACAGCGTAGGGGACACGGTGTTCGCGCCGGTCCAGGAAACCTGGGGCGTGGAGCCGCTGTGCTGGGTGGCGAATGAAGCGCTGGATTTCACCGTGGCGGCGGAATTGCCGCTGGTGCTGCATCCCGAGGGAGGCGTGTATCGGCTGGCGGCGCTGAGTTGCCTGGCCCAGCACGCGAAGCCTTTCTTCGTCAGCTATTCCAGCAGCTCCAACGACAACATGCGCCGCGCCATCGACAGCGGCCTGGGCGTGGCCGTGTTGCCCCGCAGCCGGGTGGAGCCGCAGCACGTGGTGCAGACGTCCGCGCAGGGCTTCCCCGCCTTGCCGCAGGTGCACGTCATGGTGGGCTTGCGCGAGGAAAGCGCCCCCTACCGCCGTGTGGCGGATTCCCTGCGCAGGTTGTGGGAAGCCGACACGGACATGGGGTCGCAATCTATCGCGGCGTAGACTGCGTGAACATTCGGCGACAAAGGCCGCGGTGTTCTTTCTTTTGGGATGTGTGGCCGGTGCGCGCCAGGGTAGCCTGAAATGCCTTGTCAGTCCGGTATGAATTCAGGATGATGCGACTCGCGGGCGTACCGGCAAGGTGGCGCACGGGCGGGTGGTTTGGGATCAATGACAAGTATGAAACCCACGAAGACGACCTATTTCGTCACGCAGCAGGAGCTTGAGGCGCAATGGCCAGACATCCTGGACGTTGCGGCAAAGGAGACGGTGACCGTGTACCAAGGCAAGGATCCCTGGCTGTGCCTCGTGCCCCACGAGGAAATGATGGCGCGCATCGCGCCCCTGCTCGCCCTGATCCCGGATGATCACCCCTTGGTGGCCCTGTGCCACCATGTCGAGGCCATGCTGGAGCGCGAGTGCCGCCTGTTCGGCGAGATGGACGAAAGCGGCTATACCTGGACCGACCCGGACGTGGCGGATCGCGTGCTCGCCCTGCGCCTGGCGGTGCTGCAGGTCGTATACGGCGTGCGTTCGGTCGAGCAGATCTACAACCGTGCGTCGTGCCACGTCGTCTACCGCTGGTTCCTGGGCGAGCACTACCTGGCCATGAGCCTTCCTCCGCTGGAGCAGTTTTCCCAGCGCATGCCGGCATTGCAGGATGATCCGGCCATGGGCGACCGGCTGGCGTCGCTGGTGTCGCTGGCCGCCTCGATTCCCGGCGGGCGGGAGGAATTCCAGATCGACTACAGCCTGCTGCAGGCCTGGCGGCAAAGTGCGCCGCCGCTGGCGGCCAGCGCGCACTGAGGGGCTGGGGCCGTCGTGGACGGCCCCAGCCTGGTTCACGAGAACAGCACCAGTGGCCGGCTGGCTTCGTGCGGATGGGGCAGCACCGTGGCCGTCACGCCATAGGCGGCTTCCAGTGCCGGTGGTGTCAGCACCTCGGCTGGCGTGCCCATCGCCAGCATCCTGCCTTCCGCCAGCAGCAGCAGCCGGTCGCACCAGCGCGCGGCCAGATTGAGGTCGTGCAGCACGGCCAGAACGCCCACTTTGCCGGTGCGCGCCAGGTCTTGCGCGATGTGCAGCAATTCGAGTTGCCGCCGAGGATCCAGGCTGGATACCGGCTCGTCCAGCAGCAGATAACACGCCTCCCCGGAAGTCTCGCAGGCTGCGGCAACCTGTACCAGCACGCGGGCGAATTGCACGCGTTGCTGTTCTCCGCCTGACAGCTCGCCATAACGGCGCGCGGCCAGGCTGTCCAGGCCTACCCGGCTCAGCGCGTCGTGGCCCAGCGTCCGGACTTGCGCGGGCGACAGGCTGGGAAAGGGGTAGGCGCCCATGGCGACGACTTCCTGCACGCCCAGGTCGAAGGACAGGCCGGGCGTCTGGGGCAGCACTGCGCGGCGGCGTGCCTGCCGGGCCGGCGTCCAGGTGGAAAGCGCTTGTCCGTCCAGCATGACCTTGCCGCTGAGCGGAGCCAGCTCACCCGCCAGCGTGCAGAGCAGGGTGGACTTGCCTGCGCCATTCGCGCCCAGCACGCCCAGCACTTCGCCCGGCGCCAGCGATACGCTGACGGGGCCCAGCACCTGGCGCTGGCCGCGCATGACGGCAATGTCGTGGGCCTGCAGCATCAAGGGCCTCGGCGGCTGGCCAGCAGCCAAAGGAAGAAGGGGCCGCCCACGAGGCTCGTGACGATGCCGATGGGCAACTCTGCCGGCACGATGACGATGCGCGCCAGCCAGTCGGCCAGGGTCAGGGCGCAGGCGCCGCCCAGCGCGCAGGCGGGCAGCAGCGCGCGGTGGTCCGCGCCCAGCGTCAGGCGCAGCAGGTGCGGCACGACCAGCCCGACGAAACCGATGATGCCGGTGGCGGCCACGATGGGGCCGACCAGCAGGGCGGTCAACAGCACCAGGCGGCGGCGCAGCGCGGCCAGCGCGAAGCCCAGGTGCTGCGCTTCGCGTTCGCCCAGCAGCAGCGCATTCATGGCGCGCCATTCGCGCACGGCCAGCAGGCTGAGCAGCAGGGTCCACGGTCCCAGCCATGCCAGCATCGGCCAACTGCCGCCCGCCAGGCTGCCCAGGTTCCAGAATGCCAGGCTGCGCAACTGGGTGTCGTCCGCCAGGTAGGTGAAGAGGCCGATGAGGCTGGCGCACACGGCATTGATGGCGATGCCCGCCAGCAGCAGGCCGGCCATGCCGGCCTGGCGGCGGCCCAGGCGGTAGCCCAGCAATGTGGCGGCAAGGGCGCCCAGGAACGCGGCGGGCGCGACGGCCAGCGCGCCGCCGCCCACCACGATGGCGGCCACGGCGCCCAGCGCGCCACCGGAAGAAATGCCGATCAGCCCCGGGTCCGCCAACGGGTTGCGGAAGAGGGCCTGCATGGTCGCGCCGGCCACGGCGAGTCCCATGCCTGCGATGACGCCCAGCAGGATGCGCGGCAGGCGGATTTCCAGCAGCACGCTGCGTGCGACGACGTCCAGCATGTCCGGGTTCCACACCAGGCGAGGCAGGTCGGCCAGCGGGATCTTGAATGCGCCGCTGACCGTGGAGAGCAGCATGAGCGCGGGCAAGGCCAGCGCGAGGCCGATCAGGACGGGGCGGGGGGATCGCCAGGCGCGCGGCATCGGGGGCGACTCGTCGCGCGGGACGGCAGCCTGGCTCACTGCGCGACGGCGCGCCGCAATTCGGCGACGGCCTGGGGCAGGCGCGGCCCGAAGCTCAGGTACAGCAGGTCGTCCATGACCACCACACGCTTGTCGCGCGCGGCGGGCGTGCTGGCGATACCGGGCTGCGCCAGCAGCTTGGCCATGCCACCTTGTGCCTGCTCGGTCATGTGCGTGGTGATGATGACCTGGGGCGCGGTGGCGGCCAGGGCTTCGGCGGTGACCGGCTTGTAGCCTTGCTGGCCGGCCAGCACGTTGCGCAGCCCCGCCAGTTCGAGCATGGCATTGGCTGCCGTGCCCTGGCCTGCGCCCAGCGGCGTGCCGCCGCGCGCCATCAGCGACAGGGCACGTGGTGCGTTGTCCTTGGGCGGGGCGCCCAGCGCGTCCAGGTCGCGGCGGATGCCGGCAAACAGCGCCTCGGCTTGCGGCTTGCGCTCCAGCGCCGCGCCCACCTGTTCGATGCGCGCCTGCAGCGAGGCGAGGGTGGGTGCGTCAGGCACGATCTGCACGGGGATGCCCAATGCGCGCAGCTTGTCGAGCGCGGCCGGCGGGCCAGCCTGGTCCGAGGCCAGGACAAGGTCGGGCCGCAGCGACGCCACGCCTTCCACCGAGACGTCGCGGTAATACCCCACGCGTGGCAGGCGCGTGGCTTCGGCGGGATACAGGCTGGAGAGGTCGTTGCCCACCAGGGTGTCGCCGGCGCCCAGCGCATAGACGATCTCGGTGATGCCGCCGCCCAGGCTCACCACGCGCGCTGGCGCGGCAAGACTGGTGTGGGCGACGGCGAGCAGCAGAAAGGAAAGCAGGGTCTTGAGCATGTCGGATGTTGCGCGTGTTGCGTGAGCGGGCGGGAAAGGCGCAGGCTGCCGTCAGGCGGCCAGCGGCGTGGCGCACAGGCTGGTCATCAGCGCGCGCCATTCTGGGAGCTCGGGCTTGCCGGGCTTGCGGGCCCCGAAGCATTGCAGGATCAGCGTGCCATCGGCGGCATACAGTTCCAGCGACGTCACCCAGCCATCGGCGGTGGGCTTGTTCACGATCCAGCTCTGGGCGATGGCTTCGGTATTCAGGTGCAGGTTGAAGTCGGCATCCAGCACGTTGAACCATGGGCCCGTGCGGCGCAGGGTCTTCACCGGGCCGGTGTGAATCTGCACCATGCCGTCATTGGCCACGAAGCACATGATGGGCGTGCCGCTTTGCGCCACGGTCTCCAGCATGGTCTGTGCCACCGTGTCGGGCACACGCTGCGCCAGGTCATCGCCTGCGGCTTCCAATGCGGCCAGGCGTCCGACTTCCAGCCGGCGCAGCATGGGATGGAATTCGTGCGTGTCACGCAGCGCCAGCCATGCGTCGCGCAGCGCCTGCCGTTGCGCGGGATCGGTCAGCGGCGCATGCGCTGCGGGGGCGGCGGCGGGGGAGACCTCCGGCCAGATGGGATCGCCGGCATGGCGTGCCACCAGCGCATCGAAGGCCGGGCCGTTCGTGGCGTCGGTGCGGTAGGTCTTGTGCACGGCGGTGCCCGCGGCGTCGAAGAACTGGATGCTGTCGCGGCCGGCCTCGTGGACGGCGTAGGCATGCGTCCAGCCCCGGAAGAACACGCGCAGGTCTATCTCCTTGCCCAGCACCAATCCCACGGGGCCTTCTTCGGAGTAGGGCAGGTATTCGCCGTGCTTCTCATGCACGCACCACTCGTTGCGCGTCAGCGCCATGACCGGCCCGAGTTCGCCCAAGGCCTTGAAGATGTCCTTGGGAGCGCCGGCCAGGCGGGTCGATCGCAAGTTGCCGCAGGCCGCGGCAACCAGCTCGGCCTCGGACACGCCCAGTGTCTGGGCGCGCTGGCGCGCCCGCTGCTTGGGTTGCTCGCGCTGCAGCGTGTCATGGCGTGCGCGCAAGGCCGCCGCCCGGTTGGCGAATTCAGTCTGCATGAAAGCTTGGGTCATGAGTGGGCAACCGTGGATTATGGGCGGAGGCTTGGTCAAAGTGGATTAATTCTCGTTAATTTTTGGGGTGGACTGCAAGCCATGTTTTTGTTTGAGATCGCGCCACGTACGGCGCGGGATGAAGACGGGACGATGGCGGCTACCCAATGTGTATTTTGTAACCAGGCCATAAAGCGCCCGCCTGCAAGGGCTGCCGTGAAAAAGGCAGGGATGCGATGCGATGGCTTGTGGCGTATCGAGGTCTTTCGCAATGCCCGCCAGCGCCTGATTTGGCAAGGCTGCATGCGTCTTGCATTTTCGTTACCTGTCCCAGGGCGGGCGTGTTGTTCCCCCCTGGGGCATGGGATAAGGTGCGGCCATGCTGAACGATCACCCCCTACCCACCCATGGCGAGCCCGTGCCCGCGCAGGCGCCATTCTTTATCGTATTGAATGCGGGATCGGGCCGTGACGACGCGGGCGACACGCGCGCGGTCATCCAGCGCGTGTTGCAGGCAGGCGGCCGCCGCCATGAAATCAAGCTCGTGCGCGATCCCTCGGATCTGACCGCCGCGGCGCAATGGGCGGCGGAGCAGGCGCGCCGCCATCATGGCGTGGTCGTGGCCGCCGGCGGTGATGGCACGCTCAATGCCGTGACGCAGGTCGTCCTGGGGACGGGACTGCCTTTCGGCATCCTGCCCCAAGGCACGTTCAATTACTTTGGCCGCGCCTATGGCATTCCTGCCGATACCGAGCGCGCGACGAACGCCTTGCTGGACGCGCACATCGTGCCCGTGCAGGTGGGCACGCTCAATGGCCGTGCATTCCTGGTGAATGCCAGTGTCGGCCTGTATCCGCAATTGCTGGAAGACCGCGAGGCCTACAAGCAGCGTTATGGCCGCAGCCGCTTCGTGGCCTTGATCTCGGGCCTGGTCACCTTGCTGCAGCGGCCGCGCCAGTTGAGGCTGGAGCTGGTGAAGGACGGCGAGCTGCGCGAGTTGCGCACGCCGACGCTGGTCGTGGGCAACAACCCGCTACAGCTCGAACAGCTGGGCTTCACGGAGGGCGAGATCCTGCGGCGAGGCGGCCTGGTGGCCATGAGCCCCAAGCCTGTCGGCACGCTGGCGCTTTACGGCATGATCCTGCTGGGCATGCTGAGCCGCCTGGGCCGCGCGGAAAACGTCGTCAGCTTCGGCTTCCATGAACTGCGCGTGAAACTGCGCAAGGAAGGGCGCCGCAATCGCCACAAGGTGGCGATGGATGGCGAGATCTTCCATATGGATGCGCCCTTGGTGTACCGCGTCGCCGAGCACAAGCTGCCCTTGCTGGTGCCGCGTCACATCGACCCGGCGGACCGCGCATGACGTCTGTCCTGCATCTGAGCGATCCGCACTTCGGCACCGAGCAACCCGCGGTGGTTGATGCCCTGGTGGGACTGGTCCGTGCCTGTCAGCCTGAACTGGTGCTGCTGGGCGGGGACATCACCCAGCGTGCCCGCAGCGCGCAGTTCGCCGCCGCCCGCCGTTTCGTCGACCGACTGGCCGTACCCACGCTGGTGGTGCCCGGCAATCACGACATTCCGCTCTTCAATATCGTGGCCCGGCTGCTGGATCCTTATGGAAACTACCGGCGCGCATTCGGACCGGATCGCGAGCCTGTCTATTCCTCGGACACGCTGCTGGCCATCGGCGTGGATTCCACGCGGCCGCAGCGGCACAAGAACGGCTATGTCTCGTCCCGCCAGATCGAGCGCGTGGCGCGCCTGCTGGATGGCGCGCGCCCAGGCCAGTTGCGCATCGTGCTGATGCACCATCCATTGGTGGCGGCCGTGGAGAGCGACCAGGTGAATCTGGCGGGGGGGCGCGAGAACGCCATGCGCGTGTGGTCGCAAGCCGGCGCCGACTTGCTGCTGGGCGGACATATCCACCTGCCGTATGTGGCGCCGCTGCCCGCACGCATCAACCAGCAGGGCACCTGGGCCGTGCAGGCCGGCACGGCGGTGTCGCAGCGGATACGCGGTGGCGTGCCCAATTCCGTGAACATCATCGACTGGGCGCCCGAACGCACGCGCGCCTCCGTTTGTCGTGTGCAGCGCTGGGACTACCTCGTCAGCGCGAACTCCTTCGTTCCCGCCGCAGAGCACGAACTGGCACTGTCGCGCCAGGCGTGGCGCGTGGCCGAGCCTGATCCGCTGGGCGTCGCGCTCGGCTACCACTGACGGGGAGGCCTGGAATGGCGTGGGCCGAGTTGCTGGGCAGGCACCCGGGCATCGTGCTGTTTGCCTGGCTGGCAGCGGGCGCGAGCGTTGGCGCGCTGGCGGCGTGGCGACTGGGGCAGGGTGGCAGCAGGTCCAAATTGATATGGGCTGGCGCCGGGGGGGCGATATTCGCCGTGCTGGCGGTCGGGCAGGGTGGCGCGGCATCCAGGCAGGTGGCCTTCGACGCGGCACTGGCGGCGTCGCTGGCGCAGCATGCCCCAGCGCCCCTGCTCGAGGGCCTGGCGTTGTTCACGACCCTGGGTGACCGGAACTTCCTCATCGGCCTGGGGGCGGCGGTGCTCCTGGTGCTGTTGTGGCGCCGGCGCTGGAAGGACGCCGGCGTGTGGGTCGCCGCCACGGCCGTTGCGGGTTATCTCAATACCTTCCTGAAAGCGAGTTTCGCCCGGGTACGTCCCGAGCATGTGCACGGGTTCGCCGAGGCGCATGGCTGGAGCTTCCCGAGCGGGCATGCCACCGGGGCGCTGTCGGTCTACGGCATGCTGGCCTGGTTGTTGCTGCGGACCGTGCCCGGCAACTGGCGCCTGCCCGTCGCCGGGCTGGCAGGGATGCTGGTCGCCGCCATCGGCTACAGCCGGGTGGTGCTGCAGGTGCATTATTTCAGCGACGTCTTGGCTGCTTACGCCGTGACCGGCGCATGGTTGCTGGCATGTGTGCTGGTGTCGCAGCGGGAATATCAGGGACGAATCTGAGGGCGCGCCAATCTTGCCTATGAAGCAAGGTTGCCGGGTAAACCCTCGCAATTCCCGATTTGTCCCCCTTTGATGTTGCACGAACCCAACAACCTGGCACTGTTCTGCGACTTTTCCGGCGCAGAACATAGCCACGCCAGAGGATTTTTGATGCAATAGCTTCAACTTCCCTTCGCGGAGTTAGCGGGGTAGCGGGTTTGATGATCTACCCGATGCTCCAGTCACTCAAATCTTCGGAGATTTCTTAAATGAAAAAGACTCTGCTCGCCGCCGCCGTGCTGGCCGGCTTCGCTGGTGCCGCCCAAGCGGAAACCTCGGTGACCCTGTACGGTATCGTTGACGTTGGCGTCGGCTACCAGCAAGTCAAGGGTGGTGGTATCGATAAGGCTTCGCGCGTTGGTCTGATCGACGGCGTCCAAAGCGGTTCGCGTTGGGGCCTGCGTGGCTCGGAAGACCTGGGTGACGGTCTGCGCGCCATCTTCACGCTGGAAAGCGGCTTCAACTCGCGTACCGGTTCGTCGGGCCAAGGTGGCCGTCTGTTCGGTCGTCAAGCCACGGTTGGCCTGGCTGCTGACAGCTGGGGCACGCTGACCATCGGTCGCCAAACCAACGTGTCGTCGGACTTCTTCGGTTCGATCGATCCGTTCGCCGCTTCGTACGGTCAGTCGCACGCTGGCGCCGCCTTCGGCCAGATCGCCACGCTGCGTTACGACAACGCCGTCAAGTACCTGACCCCCAGCTTCGGTGGCTTCCAGGTCGGCGCTCTGTACTCGTTCGACGTGAACGAAGGTTCGACCTCGGGTGGTTCGTCGGGTACCGGCTTCCAAACCAACGAAAAGGACCGCGCGATCAACGCCGGCATCCGTTACGTCAACGGCCCCCTGAACGTCGCTGCTTCGTATGACCGTCTGAACCGCCGTTCGAGCGTTTCGTCGTCCGACGACCGCATCAACGCTTGGCTGGTTGGTGGTACGTACGACTTCGAAGTGGTCAAGCTGGCCCTGGCCTACGGCCAATCGAAGGATGGCTGGATCGGTGCTGCCGCTCCCGCTCTGCAGTCGGGTTCGCTGGCCAGCGCTGGCATCACCAGCGACTACAACACCTACGTCTACCAGAACGACCTGAAGGTCAAGTCGTACCTGGTCGGTCTGTCGGCTCCCATCGGCCCGGGCAACCTGTTCGGTTCGTGGCACCGTGCTGACCCCAACCAAGACGTGGGCGGCGTTGCTGATTCCGATTCGACGCAAAACACCTACAGCCTGGGCTACACCTACGACCTGTCCAAGCGCACCAACGTGTACGCTTACGGTTCGTACTCCAAGAACTACGCGTTCCTGGACGACGTCAAGAGCACCGCTGTCGGCGTGGGCCTGCGTCACCGCTTCTAATCGGTCAGCGCGGCATCTGCCGCGCCTGCCGAGCCCGGTCCTCGTGGCCGGGTCGAAGCCTGATCGGGCTGGGCCTTCGGGCCCGCTCAAAAAAAGCCACCTCTTCGGAGGTGGCTTTTTCATTTGCCCGTTCGATCTGTTGGGGCGGCGTGGCGGGCGCGTGAACTGTCTTGTCCGTGGAACGGTGTGTCTTGCGGACATGGCTGTGTCGCCGATCAACCGGATGGTGGCGGTCGTGGGGAATAAGCGCCACGCAGGCCGTCTGTTCGTCAGCCTTCGGTCAGGTGCTTGAGACTTCACGAATGCTACAATCTATAAGTTTGCGCACTTGTCGGAAGTTCCTGGATGAACCTGCACCAATACTTTCCCGTCCTGCTATTCATCGTGGTGGCAACCCTCATGGGGTTCGGCCTTCTCCTGGCAGGTGCGGCCATCGGCCCGCGCAAGCCCTATGCGGAAAAGCTCTCCCCCTACGAATGCGGCTTCGAGGCCTTCGAAGACTCGCGCATGAAGTTCGATGTGCGCTATTACCTCGTCGCCATCCTGTTCATTCTTTTCGACCTGGAAATCGCCTTCCTGTTCCCCTGGGCCATCGCGCAGGGCGAGTTGGGCATGGTCGGCTTCGGGACGGTCATGGTGTTCCTCGCCGTGCTCACCGTCGGCTTCATCTACGAATGGAAAAAGGGCGCGCTGGACTGGGAGTGATCCCGCCGCGTTCCTGAGTCAGCGAGACAGAGACAGCTATGGCCATAGACGGCATCCTCAAGCAAGGCTTTATCACCACCAACGCCGACAAGTTCATCAACTGGGCGAAGACCGGTTCGATGTGGCCCATGACCTTCGGTCTGGCCTGTTGCGCGGTCGAGATGATGCATGCCGGCGCCGCCCGGTATGACCTCGACCAGTTCGGCATCATTTTCCGCCCCAGTCCGCGCCAGTCGGACCTGATGATCGTGGCAGGCACCCTGTGCAACAAGATGGGTCCCGCGCTGCGCAAGGTCTACGACCAGATGCCCGAGCCGCGCTGGGTCGTGTCCATGGGTTCCTGTGCGAACGGTGGTGGCTATTACCACTACTCGTACTCGGTGGTTCGCGGTTGCGACCGCATTGTCCCTGTCGACGTCTACGTGCCGGGTTGCCCGCCCACGGCCGAGGCGCTGGTCTACGGCTTGCTGCAGATGCAGAACAAGATCCGCAAGACCAACACCATCGCCCGCTGAGCGTGCCGCGGGCCATCGCGGCCCGCCGCCTCAGCTAGGCCTCATCGCTTGTAACGACGATACATGACATGACCCGGCTAGAAACCCTGCAAAACAATCTGCAAGCCGCCTTCGGCGACGCGGTGTCCCTGACCCTGGCGCTGGGCGAGCTCACGCTGACCGTGCCCGCCGAAAGCTGGGTGCCCGTCGCGACCCGCCTGCGCGACGAAGCCAGCCTGCGCTTCGAGACCTGTGTGGACCTCTGTGGCGTCGACTACTCCACGTATGGCGTGGGCAAGGTCGGTGATCCCCAGGGCACGGCGCCTGCCTATCCCGGCCGCTACGCGGTCGTGATCCACCTGCTGTCCGTCACGCACAACTGGCGCCTGCGCGTGCGCACCTTCACCACCTCGTCGGAATTCCCCGTGCTGGCGTCGCTGACCAGCGTGTGGCCCGGCGTGAACTGGTTCGAGCGCGAGGCGTTCGATCTGTACGGCGTGGTCTTCGAGGGCCACGACGACCTGCGTCGCATCCTGACCGACTACGGCTTCATCGGCCATCCGTTCCGCAAGGACTTCCCGCTGTCGGGCAACGTCGAAATGCGCTACGACCCCGAGCAGAAGCGCGTGCTGTACCAGCCGGTCACCATCGAACCCAGGGAAATCACCCCGCGCATCATCCGCGAGGACAGCTACGGGATAGGTCGCTGAGATGTCTGAAATCAAGAACTACACGCTGAACTTCGGCCCGCAGCACCCGGCCGCCCACGGCGTGCTCCGTCTGGTGCTGGAACTGGATGGCGAAGTCATCCAGCGCGCCGACCCGCACATCGGCCTGCTGCATCGCGGCACCGAGAAGCTGGCCGAGCACAAGACCTTCATCCAGGCGCTGCCCTACATGGACCGCCTGGACTACGTGTCCATGATGTGCAACGAGCACGCCTACGTCATGGCCATCGAGAAGCTGCTGGGCATCGAAGCCCCGCTGCGGGCGCAATACATCCGCGTGATGTTCGACGAAATCACGCGCATCCTGAACCACCTCATGTCGCTGGGTTCGCACGCGCTGGACGTGGGCGCCATGGCGGTGTTCCTGTATGCCTTCCGCGAGCGTGAGGACCTGATGGACTGCTACGAAGCGGTCTCGGGCGCGCGCATGCACGCGGCCTACTACCGGCCGGGCGGCGTCTATCGCGACCTGCCGGACACGATGGCCCAGCACCAGAACAGCAAGTACCGCAGCGAAAAGGAAATGCGCGTCATGAACGACGCGCGTTCGGGCTCGCTGCTGGACTTCATCGAAGACTTCACCAACCGCTTCCCCGCCTGTGTCGACGAGTACGAGACGCTGCTCACCGACAACCGCATCTGGAAGCAGCGCCTGGTGGGCATCGGCGTGGTCGATCCCGATCGCGCCAAGGCCCTGGGCTTCACCGGCCCCATGCTGCGTGGCTCGGGCATCGCCTGGGACCTGCGCAAGATGCAGCCCTACGAAGTCTACGACCTGATGGACTTCGACGTGCCCGTGGGCGTGAACGGCGACTGCTATGACCGCTACCTGGTCCGCGTGGCCGAAATGCGCCAGAGCAACCGCATCATCCGCCAGTGCATCGAGTGGCTGCGCAACAATCCCGGCCCGGTCATGACGGACAACCACAAGGTCGCGCCGCCCAAGCGCACCGGCATGAAGTCCACCATGGAAGAGCTGATCCACCACTTCAAGCTGTACACCGAAGGGTTCCACGTGCCGCCCGGCGAGGCCTATGCCGCCGTCGAGCATCCCAAGGGCGAGTTCGGCATCTACCTGGTGGCCGACGGCGCGAACAAGCCGTACCGCCTGAAGATCCGTGCCCCGGGTTTCGCGCACTTGCAGTCGCTGGATGAGATGGCGCGCGGTCACATGATCGCCGACGCCGTGACCATCATCGGCACGCAGGACATCGTATTCGGCGAGATCGACCGCTAAGGCGGCCGGCTCGCACCGTTATTTTCGGATTCAAATCATGCTGCTCTCCGAACAGGCCTACCAGAAGATCGACAGGGAACTCGCCAAGTTCCCCGCCGAGCAGAGACAGTCCGCCATCATGGCGTCGCTGGGCATTGCTCAGGTCGAAGCCGGCTGGGTCTCGCCCGAGGTGATCGAGGACGTCGCCAACTACCTGGGCGTGCCGCCCATTGCCGTCCAGGAAGTCGCCACGTTCTACAACATGTTCGACGTGCGTCCGGTCGGCAAGATCAAGATCTCGGTCTGCACCAACCTGCCCTGTGCCTTGCGCGACGGTGAAAAGACCGCCGACCTGCTGAAGAAGAAGCTGGGCATCGGTTTCCGCGAAACCACGGCCGATGGCCTGTTCTCGCTGGTCGAAGGCGAGTGCATGGGTGCCTGCGGCGATTCCCCGGTGCTGCTGGTGAACAACCGCCATATGTGCGTGCGCATGTCCGAGGAACGCATCGACGCCATGCTCGACGATCTGAAAGCCCAAGGCGCTTCACTATGACTACGCTCGATCTCCAACGTTTCGACCTGCGCAACTACTCGCAGGGCCTGGCCCCCGATCCGGCAGGCAACGATGCCGCCCGCACCATGTGCTTCCATGATCGCCACATCTCGCCGCAGATCATGGCGGGCCTGGACGGCGACAACTGGGGCCTGCAGGAATACGTCAAGCGCGGTGGCTACGAGGCCCTGCGCAAGATCCTGACCACGGGCATGAAGCCCGAGGACGTCATTGCCGAGGTGAAGGCCTCGGGCCTGCGCGGCCGTGGCGGCGCGGGCTTCCCGACCGGCCTGAAGTGGAGCTTCATGCCGCGCGGCTTCCCCGGCCAGAAGTACCTCGTCTGCAATTCCGACGAAGGCGAACCGGGCACGTTCAAGGATCGCGACATCCTGCGCTTCAACCCGCACATCGTGATCGAGGGCATGGCCATCGCGGCCTACGCGATGGGCATCAACGTGGGCTACAACTACATCCACGGCGAAATCTTCGAGGTGTACGAGCGCTTCGAAGCGGCGCTGGAAGAAGCCCGCGCCGGCGGCTTCCTGGGCAAGGGCATCCTGGGCTCGGAATTCGATTTCCAGCTGCATGCCTTCCATGGCTATGGCGCCTACATCTGCGGCGAGGAAACCGCGCTGCTCGAATCGCTGGAAGGCAAGAAGGGCCAGCCGCGCTTCAAGCCGCCTTTCCCCGCCAGCTTCGGCCTGTACGGCAAGCCCACCACGATCAACAACACCGAGACCTTCGCGGCGGTGCCCTGGATCATCCGCAACAGCGGCGCGGCCTACCTCGAAGTCGGCAAGCCCAACAACGGCGGCACCAAGCTGTTCTCGGTGTCGGGCGACGTCGAGCGTCCGGGCAACTACGAGATCCCGCTGGGCACGCCGTTCTCCAAGCTGCTGGAACTGGCCGGCGGCATGCGCGGCGGCAAGAAGCTGAAGGCCGTCATCCCCGGCGGTTCCAGCGCGCCGGTGCTGCCCGCCCACATCATCATGGACTGCACCATGGACTACGACAGCATCGCCAAGGCTGGCTCGATGCTGGGGTCGGGCGCGGTCATCGTGATGGACGAGACGCGTTGCATGGTCAAGTCGCTGCAGCGCCTGTCGTACTTCTATTTCGAGGAAAGCTGCGGCCAGTGCACGCCGTGCCGGGAAGGCACGGGCTGGCTCTATCGCATGGTCAACCGGATCGAGAACGGCCAGGGCCGCCAGGAAGACCTGGACCTGCTGGACTCGGTGGCCGGCAACATCATGGGCCGCACCATCTGCGCGCTGGGCGACGCCGCCGCGATGCCGGTGCGTGGCTTCCTGAAGCACTATCGCGACGAATTCGCACACCACATCGAGCACAAGTGCTGTGTGGTGCCGAAGTACCTGTAAAGGTTGGACGAGAGATCATGGTTGAACTGACCATCGACGGCAATAAGGTCGAAGTACCCGAAGGCAGCATGGTGATGCATGCCGCCCACAAACTCGGGGTGTACGTACCGCATTTCTGCTATCACAAGAAACTGTCCATCGCGGCCAACTGCCGCATGTGCCTGGTCGACGTGGAAAAGGCGCCCAAGGCATTGCCCGCCTGCGCCACCCCCGCGACCAACGGCATGGTGGTTCACACCGCTTCCGAGCGCGCCGTGTCCGCCCAGAAGAGCGTGATGGAGTTCCTGCTCATCAATCACCCGCTGGATTGCCCGATCTGTGACCAGGGCGGCGAGTGCCAGTTGCAGGACATCGCCGTGGGTTACGGCGGCTCGTCGTCGCGCTACAACGAAGAAAAGCGCGTGGTGTTCCACAAGGACCTGGGCCCACTGGTCTCGGCCGAGGAAATGTCGCGCTGCATCCACTGCACCCGCTGCGTGCGTTTCGGCCAGGAAGTGGCCGGCGTGATGGAGCTGGGCATGGTGGGCCGCGGTGAACACTCCGAGATCACCACGTTCGTGGGCCGTTCGGTCGAGTCCGAGCTGTCCGGCAACATGATCGACCTCTGCCCGGTCGGCGCGCTGACCTCCAAGCCGTTCCGCTACCAGGCCCGCACCTGGGAACTGGCGCGCCGCCGCAGCGTCAGCCCGCATGACAGCCTGGGCGCCAACCTGGTCGTCCAGGTCAAGGGCGAGCGCGTGCTGCGCGTGGTGCCCTTCGAGAACGATGCCGTCAACGAGTGCTGGATCAGCGACCGTGACCGCTTTTCGTACGAAGGCCTGTACGAGGACCGCCTGACCGCCCCGATGGTGCGCAGCTGTGATGGGCAGTGGCGCGAAGTGTCGTGGAGCGAAGCGCTGCAATCCGTCGCCCAGGGCCTGACCCGCGTGCGCGACAGCTTCGGCGCCGGCCAGATCGGCGCGCTTGCCACCGAATACGCCACCACCGAGGAGTTCTCGCTGCTGGCCCGCCTGACGCGCGCGCTGGGCTCCGAGAACATCGATTTCCGCCTGCGCCAGACCGACGCGTCGTTCGACGCCGCCCGCGCTGGCGTGCCGTGGCTGGGCATGTCCGTGTCCGACCTCGACACCGCCGACTGCGTGCTGGTCGTGGGTTCCGTCCTGCGCAAGGATCACCCCCTGATCGCCCAGCGCCTGCGCCAGGCCGCCAAGCGCGGCGCGCGCATCCTGCTGGTCGACACGCTGGCCGACGATCCGCTGCTGCCGGTCGCCGCCCGCCTGACCGTGGCGCCCTCGGCGCTGCCGCGCGCGCTGGCCGAGATCGGCGCCGCACTGGCTGCCCTGAAGTCCACGGAAACGCCGGCTGCCTTCGCCGCGGTCGAGCCGAGCGAGGCTGCCCGCAAGATCGCCGAATTCCTGGCTGCCGGCACGCAGACCGCCGTGCTGCTGGGCAACCAGGCCGTCGCCGCGCCCGAGGCCAGCCTGCTGGCCGCCAACGCCCGCCACCTGGCCGATGCCGTGGCCGCGCGTTTCGGTTTCCTGACCGCCGGCGGCAACACGCTGGGCGGTTACCTGGCCGGCGCCGTGCCGGGGCAGGGCGGCAAGGGCGCGCAGGCCATGCTGGCCGAGCCGCTGAAGGCCTATGTCGTGCTGCACGCCGAACCGCTGCTGGACGCCGACAACGGCGCCCAGGCCGTGGAGGCGCTGAAGGCCGCGCAGTTCTCGGTGGCGCTCACGCCTTACCGTTCGTCGGCCGAACAATGGGCCGACGTCATGCTGCCGGTGGCGCCGTTCACCGAGACCTCCGGCACGTTCATCAACGCCCAGGGCCTGGCGCAAAGCTTCAAGGGCACGGTTGCGCCCCTGGGCCAGACGCGTCCGGCCTGGAAGGTGCTGCGCGTGCTGGGCAACGTGCTGCAACTGCAGGGCTTCGACGACGAAACCTCCGAGGGCGTGCGTGACGCCGCGCTGGCGGGGGGCATCGAAGGCCGCCTGTCCAACGACGTCAAGGCCGCGCTCGGCGTGGGCAAGCCCGCGCAGGGCGGGCTGGAACGCGCCGCGGATCTCCCGATCTACCGCAGCGACGCCATCGTGCGCCGCGCCCCTTCGCTGCAGGCAACCGCGTCCTCGCGCGCGCCCCAGGCGAAGGTCAACGCCGCCACCCTGGCCAAGCTCGGCCTGGAGGCCGGCCAGGCCGTGCGGGTGGCATCGGCGCAAGGCAGCGTGACGCTGCCGCTGGCGGTGGACAACAACGTGGCGGACGGCGCGGTGCGCGTCGCTGCCGGTTTCGAGCAGACTGCGGCACTGGGTAGCGCCTTCGGTCAACTGACGGTGGAGCGTGCCTGATGGAATGGCTCAACGTTCTTGAAAGCCAAGGCGTGGCGTTGCTGGGCCCGACGGCCTGGCTGGTGGTGTGGACGGTCGTCAAGATCCTGATCATCGCCGTGCCCATCATCCTGTGCGTGGCCTATCTCACGTACTGGGAACGCAAGATGATCGGTTTCATGCACGTGCGCCTCGGGCCCACGCGCGTGGGCTATCGCGGCCTGCTGCAGCCCTTCGCCGACGTCTTCAAGCTGCTGACCAAGGAAGTCATCGTCCCCAGCCAGGCCAACAAGGTCCTGTACATCCTGGCGCCGGTGGTCACCCTGATGCCGGCGCTGGCAGCCTGGGCGGTGGTGCCTTTCGGTCCGGAAGCGGTGCTGGCCAACGTCAATGCCGGCCTGCTGTACATCATGGCCATCACGTCCATCGGCGTCTACGGCGTCATCGTGGCGGGCTGGGCCTCCAACTCGAAGTACGCCCTGCTGGCGGCGCTGCGCGCCTCGGCCCAGATGGTGTCCTACGAGCTGGCCATCGGCTTCGTGCTGGTGGTGGTGCTGCTGGTGTCGGGCAGCCTGAACATGAACGAGATCGTGCTGGGCCAAGGCCGCGGCTGGTTCGCCGAGCGCGGCATCACCTTCCTGTCCTGGAACTGGCTGCCGCTGCTGCCGCTCTTCGTCATCTACGTGATCTCGGCCGTGGCCGAAACCAACCGCCACCCCTTCGACGTGGTGGAGGGCGAATCGGAAATCGTGGCCGGCCACATGGTCGAGTACTCGGGCATGGCCTTCGCCCTGTTCTTCCTGGGTGAATACGCCAACATGATCCTGTTGTCGGCCCTGGCCTCGATCATGTTCCTGGGCGGCTGGATGGCGCCCGTGGACATCGCGCCGCTGAACTGGATCCCGGGCTGGATCTGGCTGGGCCTGAAAACCTTCTTCGTCGTGTCCCTGTTCATCTGGTTCCGCGCATCGTTCCCGCGTTACCGCTATGACCAGATCATGCGTCTGGGCTGGAAGATCTTCATCCCCCTGACGGGCGTCTGGCTCGTGGTGGTGGCGATCTGGATGCAGACGCCCTGGAACATCTGGCACTGAAGCGACCGAGCACAAAGGCAAGAGTTATGGAAGCGATCAAGGATTTCTTCGGCAGCCTGATGCTGACCGAACTGCTCAAGGGCATGCGCCTGACGGGCAAGTATTTCTTCAAGCGCAAGGTCACCTTGCGCTACCCGGTGGAAAAGACCCCGACTTCGCCGCGGTTCCGCGGCCTGCACGCGCTGCGCCGTTATCCCAACGGCGAAGAGCGTTGCATCGCCTGCAAGCTGTGCGAAGCCGTCTGTCCGGCCGTGGCCATCACGATCGAGTCGGACGTGCGTGACGACGGCACCCGCCGCACCACGCGCTATGACATCGACCTGACCAAGTGCATCTTCTGCGGCTTCTGCGAGGAAAGCTGCCCGGTGGATTCCATCGTCGAGACGCACATCCACGAATACCACGGCGAGAAGCGCGGCGACCTGTACTTCACGAAGGACATGCTGCTGGCGGTCGGTGATCGCTACGAGAACGAAATCGCCCAGCGTCGCGCAGCCGACGCGCCTTATCGCTGATCGCAGGCCGACACGACATGACATTCACCACCATCCTGTTCTACGTGCTGGCCCTGGTGCTGGTCTACGCGGCGTTCCGCGTGATCACCGCCACCAGCCCGGTCACCGCCGTGCTCCACCTGATCCTGGTGTTCTTCAACGCCGCCATGATCTGGATGCTGCTCGGCGCCGAGTTCCTGGCCCTGCTGCTCGTCGTCGTCTACGTCGGCGCGGTCATGGTGCTATTCCTCTTCGTCGTGATGATGCTGGATATCCGCATCGATTCGCTGCGCACGGGCTTGCGGACCTACCTGCCGCTGGGCCTGGCCATCGGTCTCATCATGGTCGTGGAAATGGGCTTCGTGCTGGCCTCGTCCTGGTCCGACATCGGCCCCGCCTTCCAGCAGGCCGACGACTACAACAACACCCGTACGCTGGGTGAGGCCATGTACAGCCAGTACGTCTATGGCGTGGAGGTCGGCGCGGTGCTGCTGCTGGTCGGCATGGTCGCGGCCATCGCGCTGACGCTGCGCCGCCGCAACGACGTGCGCTACAACGATCCGGCCGCCGCCGTGCGCGTGAAGGCCAAGGACCGCTTCCGCATGGTGAAGATCGCCCCGCAGGTCGAGAAGCCCACGGAGGCGCCGGCCGCCGAGGCGTCGGTTGAAGGCGCTGCCGCGCCCGCCGCCGCTGCGCACGCCGCCCAAGGAGAAAAGAAATGACCTTGACGCTGCCCCATTTCCTGATCCTGGGCGCGATCCTGTTCGCGATCGGCGTGTTCGGCATCTTCCTGAACCGCCGCAACCTCATCATCCTGCTGATGTCCATCGAGCTGATGCTGCTGGCCGTCAACATGAACTTCGTGGCGTTCTCCAGCTGGTTTGGCGACACCGCCGGTCAGGTCTTCGTGTTCTTCATCCTGACCGTGGCCGCCGCCGAGGCCGCCATCGGCCTGGCGATCCTGGTGCTGCTGTTCCGCAACCTGAACACGATCAACGTCGACGAGCTCGACCGCCTCAAGGGCTGACGGGAACACAGAAGAACATGTCTAGCGCAATTTCCCTCTATCTCTTCATTGCCCTGGCCCCCTTGCTGGGTGCGATCCTGTCGGGCCTGTTCGGCACCGGCTTCCTGGGCCGGGCGGTCAGCCGCCGCGGCGCGCACTCCCTCACGATCCTGCTGGTGGCCCTGTCGGCCATCGGTTCGGTGTTCGTGCTGAAGGACGTGCTGGCCGGCAACACCTTCGACGGCACCGTCTACACCTGGAGCCTGATCGGTTCGACCAAGCTGGAAATCGGCTTCCTGATCGATCCGCTGTCGGCCATGATGATGGTGGTCGTCACCTCGGTCTCGCTAATGGTGCACATCTACACCATCGGCTACATGGCCGACGATCCCGGCTACCAGCGCTTCTTCGCGTACATCTCGCTGTTCACCTTCTCGATGCTGATGCTGGTCATGTCCAACAACATGGTCCAGCTGTTCTTCGGCTGGGAAGCGGTGGGCCTGGTGTCCTATCTGCTGATCGGCTTCTGGTACACGCGCCCCACGGCGATCTTCGCCAACATGAAGGCGTTCCTGATCAACCGCGTGGGTGACTTCGGCTTCGTGCTGGGCATCGGCCTGCTGTTCGCCTACACGGGCACCATGCACTACGGCGAAGTGTTCGCCCAAAGCGACAAGCTGGCCGGCCTGAACCTGCCGGGCACCGACTGGATGCTGTTGACGGTGGCCTGCATCTGCCTGTTCATCGGCGCCATGGGCAAGTCGGCCCAGGTGCCGCTGCACGCCTGGCTGCCCGATTCGATGGAAGGCCCGACGCCGATCTCGGCGCTGATCCACGCGGCCACCATGGTGACCGCGGGTATCTTCATGGTCGCCCGCTTCTCGCCGCTGTTCGAACTGTCGAACACCGCGCTGTCCTTCATCATCGTGATCGGCGCCATCGGCGCGCTGTTCCTGGGCATCCTGGGCATCATCCAGAACGACATCAAGCGCGTGGTGGCCTACTCCACGCTGTCGCAGCTGGGCTACATGACGGTGGCGCTGGGCGCCTCGGCCTACTCGGTCGCGATCTTCCACCTGATGACCCACGCCTTCTTCAAGGCGCTGCTGTTCCTGGGCGCGGGCTCGGTCATCATCGGCATGCACCACGACCAGGACATCCGCAACATGGGCGGCCTGCGCAAGTACATGCCCATCACCTGGATCACCTTCCTGCTGGGCACGCTGGCGCTGGTCGGCACGCCGTTCTTCTCGGGCTTCTACTCCAAGGAGCACATCATCGAGGCGGCAGGCGCGGCCAATGTGTGGGGCGCAAGCTTCGCCTACTACGCCACGCTGATCGGGGTCTTCGTCACCTCGCTGTACTCCTTCCGCGTCTACTTCCTGGTCTTCCACGGCAAGGAACGCTTCGGCGAGGTCCACGGCCATGGCCATGACGACCATGCCCACGACGCGCACGGCCACGATGACCACGCCCACGGCCATGACGACCACGGCCACGGGCATCATGGCGGCAAGCCGCACGAGTCGCCCTGGGTCGTCACGCTGCCGCTGGTGCTGCTGGCGATTCCCTCGGTCATCATCGGCGCGCTGGTGGTCGATCCGATGCTCTTCAGCGGTTTCTTCGACGGTGTCATCACCGTGCTGCCGGCGCACCCGGCCATGGAAGAGCTGGGTTCGCACTGGCACGACTGGATGGCCTACGGCATCCACGCCTTCGTCACGCTGCCGTTCTGGCTGGCGCTGGGCGGCGCCGTGGTGGCCTGGTACTGCTACCTGATCAACCCCGCCGTGCCTGCCGCGATCCATCGCAGCCTGTCGGGCGTCATCAAGGTCCTGGAAAACAAGTACTACGTCGACTGGGTCAACGAGCAGATCTTCGCGCGCGGCGCGCGCCTGCTGGGCCAGGGTTTCTGGCAGGTGGGTGACCGCCGCCTCATCGACGGCCTGCTGGTCAACGGCAGCGCCCGCCTGGTGGGCTGGATAGCCTCGATCAGCCGCCATGTGCAGTCCGGCTACATCTATCACTACGCGTTCGCGATGATCGTCGGCATCATGGCCCTGGTTTCGTTCTTCGTGTTGATCAAATACTGATGGCAAGCGAGATGGCATCTTCTACTTTTCCCTGGCTCACGCTTGCGATCTTCGTACCGATAGCCTTTGGCCTGTTGGTCCTGGCGCTGGGCCGTGACGACCGTCCCGGCTTCACCCGCTGGCTGTCGCTGGCCGGCGCCGTGGCCGGTTTCCTGGTCACCCTTCCGCTGTACACGGGCTTCGACGCCTCGACGGCCAACATGCAGTTCGTCGAGAAGGCGTCCTGGATCGAGACCTTCTCGGTCTTCTATCACCTGGGCGTGGACGGCATCTCGCTGTGGTTCGTGCTGCTGACCGCCTTCATCACCATCATCGTGGTGGTGGCCGGCTGGGAAGTGATCACCAACCGCGTGTCGCAGTACATGGCCGCCTTCCTGATCCTGTCGGGTCTGATGGTGGGCGTGTTCGCCGCGCTGGACGGCCTGCTGTTCTATGTGTTCTTCGAAGCCACCCTGATCCCGATGTACATCATCGTGGGGGTGTGGGGCGGACCGAACCGCGTCTATGCCGCGTTCAAGTTCTTCCTGTATACGCTCCTGGGTTCGCTGCTGACGCTGGTCGCCTTCATCTACCTGTACCACGCCTCGGGCGGCTCGTTCGACATCCAGACCTGGCACCAGGTGAAGCTCGGCCACACGCCGCAGATCCTGATCTTCCTGGCGCTGCTCACCGCCTTCGCGGTGAAGGTGCCGATGTGGCCCGTGCACACCTGGCTGCCCGACGCCCACGTGGAAGCGCCCACGGGCGGGTCGGTGGTGCTGGCTGCCATCATGCTGAAGCTGGGCGCCTATGGCTTCCTGCGCTTCTCGCTGCCGATCGCGCCGGACGCCTCGCACACGCTGTCGGGCCTGATGATCGCGCTGTCGCTGATCGCCGTGATCTACATCGGCCTGGTCGCCATCGTGCAGGCCGACATGAAGAAGCTGGTGGCCTATTCGTCGGTGGCCCACATGGGATTCGTGACGCTGGGTTTCTTCGTCTTCAACACGGTCGGCATGGAAGGCGCCATCGTCCAGATGGTGTCGCACGGCTTTGTGTCGGGCGCCATGTTCCTGTGTATCGGCGTGCTGTATGACCGCCTGCACAGCCGCCAGATCGCCGATTACGGTGGCGTCATCAACGTGATGCCGCGTTTCGTGACCTTCTTCGTGCTGTTCTCGATGGCCAACGCCGGCCTGCCCGCCACCAGCGGCTTCGTGGGCGAGTTCCTGGTCATCCTGGGCGCCGTCGAATACAACTTCTGGATTGGCCTGCTGGCCGCCACGGCCCTGATCCTGGGCGCGTCCTATTCGCTCTGGATGGTCAAGCGCGTGGCCTATGGCGAGATCACCAATCCCCACGTGCGCGAGATGACCGACCTCAACCCGCGTGAATTCGCGATGCTGGGCGTGCTGGCGATTGCCGTGCTGTTCATGGGTATTTATCCCAAGCCCTTCACCGACGTCATGCACGTCTCCGTCGAAGCGCTGCTGCAGCACGTCGCTGTGTCGAAACTGTAAGACTGGATCATGATGGAATCCCAATTCAACTTCGCTCTGGCGGCACCGGAAATCCTCCTGCTCATCGGCGGACTGGCGATCCTGCTGATCGATGCCTTCAGCAAGGACGTGACCCACAAGCTGACGCACGTGCTGTCGCTGGCGCTGCTGGCCGCGCTGACCGTCCTGTCGCTGGTCCAGTGGAACAACGGCGTGCAGGGTGACACCTTCCACGGCATGTACGTGACGGACAACCTGGCCCACCTGCTCAAGGTGACGTCCTACCTGGCCGTGGCGGTCACGCTGATCTATGGCCGAAGCTACGCGCTCGAGCGCGAGATGCTGCGTGGCGGCGAGTTCTACGTCCTGACGCTGTTCGCCCTGCTGGGCCAGATGGTCATGATCTCGGCCGGTCACCTGATCTCGATCTACCTGGGCCTGGAACTGATGTCGCTGGCCCTGTATGCGCTCATCGCGCTGCGCCGCGACAACGTGGTGGCCACCGAGGCCGCCATGAAGTACTTCGTGCTGGGCGCGCTGGCCTCGGGCTTTCTGCTCTATGGCATGTCCATGGTGTACGGCGCCACCGGCCAGCTGGGCCTGTCGGAAGTGGCCGACGTGGTGGCCAGCGGCCAGGCCGAACAGCTCGCGCTGGTCTTCGGCGTGGTGTTCCTGGTCGCCGGCCTGGCCTTCAAGCTGGGCGTGGTGCCGTTCCACATGTGGGTGCCCGACGTCTATCACGGTTCGCCCACGGCGGTGACTCTGGTGCTGGGCGGCGCGCCCAAGCTGGCGGCCTTCGCCATCACGCTGCGCCTGCTGGTCGAAAGCCTGCACGGCCTGGCCGCCGATTGGCAGCCCATGCTGATCATCCTGGCGGTGCTGTCGCTGGCGATCGGCAACCTGACCGCCATCATGCAAAGCAACTTCAAGCGCATGCTGGCCTATTCCAGCATCTCGCACATGGGCTTCGTCATGCTCGGCCTGCTGGCCGGCGTGGTGGGCGGCCAGAGCGAGGGCGCGGCCAATGCCTACGGCGCGTCGCTGTTCTACATGCTGGTCTACGTGCTGACGACGCTGGGCGGCTTCGGCATGGTGCTGCTGATGTCGCGTGACGGGTTCGAATGCGATCGTCTGGACGACCTGAAGGGCCTGAACCGCCGCAGCCCCTGGCATGCCGCGATCCTGCTGCTGCTGATGTTCTCGCTGGCCGGCCTGCCGCCGCTGGTGGGCTTCTATGCCAAGCTGGCGGTGCTGCAGGCAGTGGTCAGCGCGGGTCACGTCTGGCTGGCCGTGACGGCGGTGATCTTCTCACTGATCGGCGCCTTCTATTACCTGCGCGTCGTGAAGGTCATGTACTTCGACGAACCCGAGGAAGGCGCGCCGGCACTGACCACCGGCTGCGTGCAGCGCGGCCTGATGACGGTGAACGGCGCCCTGATCCTGTTGCTGGGTATCCTGCCGGGCGGCCTGATGGCCGTGTCGGTGCAGGCCATCCGCACCTCGCTGTCGTTCTAAGGCGTTTCACGGGGCCACCACCATGCTGAACAATCAGGACATCGCCATCTGGCTCTTGATCGCGCTTTCGCTGGGCATGGCCAACCTGCCGTTCCTGACGGAGCGCGTGTTCGCGGTGGTGCCCTGGAAACAGGGTGGGGTGGCCGTCGCCAAGCCGCTCTGGCTGCGCATGGGCGAGGTGCTGGTGTTCTACGCGCTGGTCGGCGCGGTGGCTTTCTCGGTCGAGGCCACGCTGGGCAACCGCTACACTCAGGCCTGGGAGTTCTACGCCATCACATTCTCGCTGTTCCTGGTGCTGGGATATCCGGGTTTCGTGTACCGCTATCTCAGCCGCCGCCGCAAGATGGCCTGACACGCTCGCGATCTGGCACGACAGGACACGCCGCCCCCAAGGGGCGGCGTTTTCATGGGTGCCGCGGGTCGGCAGGCGGATTTGCGTTAGCATCCTCGTGTCATCAGGGACGGCGCCCGGGCCAGTGGCCGGGGGCGATGTTCCGCCGTCATCCACGAGGGCAGTCAACGTGTCTCGACCCAAGAAAGCGCCCGCTACGCCAGGCAGGCAATCCGCCAGCGGTGTCACCGTGCATGACGTGGCGCGCTTGGCGGGCGTGTCCGCCATCACGGTGTCGCGGGCCTTGAATTCACCGGACCAGCTGTCGCAAGGCACGCTGGAACGCGTGCGGGCGGCGATACGCGAGACGGGGTATGTGCCCAACCTGCTGGCGCGCGGCTTGAACGCCAACACCAGTTCGCGCCTGGTGGCGATGGTGGTGCCCACCATCACCGGGCCGATCTTCTCGGCCAGCGTCCAGGCGCTCAGCCGGGCGCTGGCTCGCGACAACTACCAGGTGATGCTGGGCCAGACCGAATACGAGGATGCGCGCGAGGATGCCTTGCTGGACGCGATCATCGGCAGGCGGCCCGACGGCATCGTACTGACGGGGGTGATGCATTCCGAGCACGGCCGCAAGCGGCTCATCGCCTCGGGCATTCCCGTGGTGGAAACCTGGGACCTCAGCGACGAACCGCTGGACATGCTGGTGGGCTTTTCGCATGAGGCAGTGGGGCGGGCCGTCTGTGATTTCTTCCATGCCAAGGGCCGCCGCAAACTGGGCATCCTGGCCGCCCGCGATGTGCGGGCGTTCCGGCGTGGCCGGGCGTTCATCGAACGTGCCCGCGAACTGGGGCTGCCGAACGTGCCCGAGTCGCTGGTGCAGATGCCCGGCACGCTGGCCGGGGGCAGGGAAGGGCTGGCGCGTCTGTTGCGTGAGCCGGGAGGCGTCGATGCCGTGTTCTGCAGCTCGGACATGCTGGGCCTGGGGGCGCTGATCGAAGCGCAGGCGCGGGGCGTGCAGGTGCCCGAAGACCTGGCGCTCGTCGGGTTCGGCGACCTGGATTTCGCGGCCAGCCTGACGCCGGCCTTGTCCACGGTGCGCATCGATGCCCAGGCCATCGGGGGGCAGGCTGCGCGTTTCATCATCGACCGTGGCCGCGGCATCGCGCCGCCGTCGCGCGTGGTGGACGTGGGATTCACCCTGGTCGAGCGTGCCAGCAGCGCGGTGTAGCGCTTTTTTCTCCGTATAAACCCTGGTTCGTTCTATCTTGCATTGCGGACTGTTAGCGTTAACAATGCTGTTAGCGTTAACGCTGGCGATCCCAGGCCGACGCCCATAACCACACAATAGTCCCGGAGAGACACCATGAAATTTCGCGCATGCCTGGCCGCGCTGCTGCTGGCGGCCACGCCGCTGGCCCACGCCGCTGACTACCCCACGAAACCCGTCACCATCGTCGTGCCGTTCCCGGCCGGCGGCTCCACCGACAACATCGCCCGCATCATCGGCGCGAAGATGACCGAGAAAACCGGCCAGCCTTTCCCGGTGGAGAACAAACCCGGGGCCACGGGCGCCATCGGCGCGGCGCAGGTCAAGCGCGCGGCGGCGGATGGCTATACGCTGCTGGTGTCGTCGCTGGCGGTGTTCGTGGTGAACCCGCACCTGCAGAAGATGCTGCAATACGATCCGACCAAGGACTTCGACCTGATCACCGTGGCCGTGCAGGCGCCCAACGTACTGGTGGCGGGACCTTCTGGCGATGCCAAGGACCTGGCCGCGCTGGTGACGCAACTGAAGGCCAAGCCGGATTCGCTGACTTTCGCCTCCTCGGGCAGCGGCTCGTCCGATCACCTGACGGCCGAACTGTTCTGGCAGCAGACCGCCACGAAGGGCGTGCATGTGCCCTACAAGGGCGGCGCGCCGGCCATCCAGGACCTGCTGGGCGGCCAGGTGCAGTATTCGTTCCAGAACATCAACGCGGTGATTCCGCACATCCAGGCGGGCAAGCTGCGCGCCATTGCCGTGACGGGCAGCCAGCGTTCCCCGCTGCTGCCGAACGTGCCCACGATGGCCGAAGGCGGCGTGAAGAATGCCGAGGTCTATTCCTGGCAGGCCGTGGCCGCGCCCAAGGGACTGCCCGCGGATGTGCGTGCCCGCCTGAACAAGGACATCGTGGCCATCGTCAATGACCCGAGCGTCAAGCCCAAGCTGCTGGAAGTGGGCTTCGAGATCGTGGGCTACACGCCTGCCGAATTCGAGGCCTTCCAGCAGAAGGAGCTGGCGCGCTGGAAGCAGGTGATCGAGACCGGCAACATCACCGCCAACTGATAACCCGGAACACCCGGGCGCGGGCTGGCCCGCGCCCCCCTAGCAGCAGGCAGGAGCACCATGAACGCAGTGAGCAATGCAGGAAAAGAGGCGGCGCCTGCCGTCGTGGACATGCGCGTCGTTCCCGTGGCGGGACACGACAGCATGCTGTTGAACCTGAGCGGCGCGCACGCGCCCTTCTTCACGCGCAATATCGTGATCCTGACCGACAGCGCCGGCCACGTCGGCCTGGGCGAGGTGCCGGGCGGCGAAGCCATCCGCAAGACGCTGGAAGAGGCGCGCGGCCTGGTGGTCGGCTCGTCCATCGGCGCACTGCGCAGCACGCTGAATCAGGTGCGCGCCAGGTTTGCCGACCGTGATGCCGGTGGCCGTGGCCTGCAGACCTTCGACCTGCGCACGACCGTGCATGTGGTGACCGCGCTGGAGTCGGCGCTGCTGGACCTGTTGGGACGGCACCTGGGCGTGACGGTGGCCGAGCTGCTGGGCGAAGGCCAGCAGCGCGACGAAGTGGAGATGCTGGGCTACCTGTTCTTCGTGGGCGATCGCCGCAAGACCGATCTGCCGTATCGCGTCGAGGCCGATGCGGATTGCGCCTGGCAGCGCCGCCGCAACGAGGTCGCGATGACGCCGGAAGGGGTGGTCGAGCTTGCCCAGGCCGCGTACGACCGCTACGGCTTCCAGGACTTCAAGCTGAAGGGGGGCGCCTTGCGCGGCGAAGAAGAGATCGCGGCCATCCATGCCCTGCACGAAGCTTTCCCCAAGGCGCGCATCACGCTGGATCCCAATGGCGGCTGGCTGCTGCGCGACGCGATCCGCCTGTGCAAGGACATGCACGGCGTGCTGGCCTATGCGGAGGATCCTTGCGGCGCGGAAGGCGGCTACTCGGGCCGGGAAGTGATGGCGGAGTTCCGCCTGGCCACCGGCCTGCCCACGGCGACCAACATGGTGGCCACGGACTGGCGCCAGATGGGCCATGCGATCCAACTGCAGTCGGTCGACATCCCCCTGGCCGATCCGCACTTCTGGACCATGCAGGGGTCGGTGCGCGTGGCGCAGATGTGCCACGAATGGGGCCTGACCTGGGGCTCGCATTCGAACAACCACTTCGATATCTCGCTGGCCATGTTCACGCACGTGGGCGCGGCGGCGCCGGGCAGGATCACGGCCCTGGACACGCACTGGATATGGCAGGATGGGCAACGCCTGACCAAGGAGCCGCCGAAGATCGAAGGCGGCAAGGTCAAGGTGCCGAAACAGGTGGGCCTGGGCCTGGAGATCGACGAGGCGCAGCTGGAGGCTGCCCATGCGCTGTACCTGGAGCACGGCCTGGGCGCGCGCGACGATGCGATCGCCATGCAGTACCTGATCCCGAACTGGACCTTCGACAGCAAGCGGCCTTGCATGGTGCGCTGAGCGCGCCTCACGAGGGGGCGCAAGCGCGCCCGCCAGGAAAGGCAAGGCGACGGCGCGGTGCCGGCGCCTTGCCGTTCCAGGCCTAGAACATATGGCGCATGCCGACCTGCAGGCTGCGCACGTCCTGGCCCGGTGCACTGAGCGACGCGGCCTTCGAGCTGGGCCACAGGGCGTAGCGGGCCTGGCGGCCGTTGTCCAGGTAGGCGAGCGAGGTGTAGACCATCGTGCGCTTGGACAACGGATAGGTGTAGCCCAGCGCGGCCACGCTGGCGTCCTGTCCGTCCTCGCCGCGCAGCGTGCGCCAGGTGTACGAGGCGCGCACCGTGCCGCCAGCAAAAGGCGCGCTGGCCCCCACCATGAAGCCGTGCGCACCCGGCGCATGTTCGAGGTTGTTGCGCATGTACAGGCCGTGCAGCTTCACCACCTCGAGGTCATAGGTGAGCCCGCCCAGGTAGGTGTCGTTGCGACGCGTGCCGCCGGCGGGGACGGTGGCGATCTCGCTCGACTCATACGAGAATGCCGAATACAGCGGGCCGTCGGCATATTCCAGGCCCAGGGCGCGCGAGCGGTTCAGCGCGCGGGGTTCTGCGAACTGTTCACTGAAGGCGTACAGCGCGCGCACGGTGAAGCCCTGCATCGTCGGCGAGATGTACTGCACGGCGTTCTGCCGCTGCGAGAACGTGCCGCGCTGCGCGTTGCCGGCATTCGTCTGCATGAGGTTCTGGATCAGGCCGTTCATGGAGCGCTGGAAAGGGTCCAGGCGTCCGGTCAGCGTGACGGCGGGCGCGAACTGGTGGCCGGCCTGCAGGCTGCCCAGCCGGCCGCTCAGGCCCAGGTAGGACTCGCGGTTGAAGATCGCGCCGCCGCGGCCGTCGTTGGGGTTGAAACCCGATTCCAGCTTGAAATAGGCCTTCATGCCGTCGCCCATGTCTTCCGAGCCGCGCAGGCCCCAGTAGGACGTGTCCGTGAACATGCGGCCCGACGAGTCGCTTGGCGCATCGCCGCCGCTGCGCTGGACCATTTCCAGTCCCATGTCGATACGGCCATAGACCGTGACGTTGCCCTGCGCCAGCGCGCTGGCCGAGAGTCCCACGGCCAGGCCGGCCGCGAGTGTGCTGCGGATAATCATGGTGTCTCCTCTTGTTTTCATGGATGACGGCGTGGGTCTGTTGCCTACGCGCGTGCGCAGGCCTGCCGGGCCGCGCGGGATGCGCGGCCCGGCAGGGCCTTGCGTTGGGGGGAAGCCGCTTAAGCGCGCGTGATGCGCACGCAGGCGTCTTCGCGCTGCCTGAGGCCTTCCGCCAGGCTGGTGCCCAGCCCCGGACGGTCGGGCGGAAGCAGGAAACCGTGGTCGAACACAGGCAGCTCGGTGACCAGGTCCTTGTAGAAGCCATTCACGAAGGCGCGCACCATTTCCTGGAAGATCGCATTGGGCGAACTGAGCGCGAGGTGCAGCGAAGCCATCAGCACGACCGGCCCCGTGCAGTCATGCGGGGCCAGCGGCTTCTGGTAGGCCTCGGCCAGCGTCGCGATCTTGCGCGCCTCGCTGATGCCGCCGCACCACGACAGGTCCACCATCACGACGTCCAACGCGTCGGCGGCCAGCAGGTCGCGGAAGGCGCCGCGCGTGGCCAGGGTTTCGCTGCCGCACACGGGCAGGCCGCCCAGGCGGCGGTAATCGGCCAGCGCCTGCACGCTGTCCATCTTGATGGGGTCTTCCGACCAGAACGGGCGCAGCGCCTTCAGTTCGCGCGCGATGGCCAGCGCGCTGGTGAGATTCCACATGGAGTGGAACTCGCACATGATCTCGATCTTGTCACCCACGGCAGCGCGGATGCGCTCGAAGGGTTCCAGGCCTTCTCGCATGTCGGCCGCCGACACGAATTGTCCATCGGTGCGGGCTGCCGCCGTGTCGAAGGGCCAGATCTTCATGGCGGTGAAACCTTCCTCGAGCAGGCTCTGCGCCAGCTCTTCCGGGCGTTCCACGAAGGCGACCTGGTCGTCATAGCGGCCGCGCACGCCGCCCTGGCCCTTGCTGATGGTGCGGCGCTGCACGCTGCGGTTGTTGTAGTCGCTGCCCGCGCAGGTGTTGTAGGCGCGCATGCGCTCGTGGCAGAGGCCGCCCAGCATCTGGTACAGCGGCTGGCCGCAGGATTGCGCGAACAGGTCCCACAGCGCGATGTCCACCGCCGATGCGGCGCGGGTCTCGACGCCGCTGCCGTTGAAGCCCAGGTAGCCGCGCAGCAGCGTCTTGCTGTGCCGCTCGATGCGGCGCGCGTCCTGGCCGATCAGCTGCGGCGCGGCCATGGTGTGGAGATAGGTTTCCACGGCTTGCGCCCCGCGGAAGGTCTCGCCCAGCCCCACCAATCCCTGGTCGGTGTGGATCTGCACCCAGATCAGGTTGGGATATTCGCTCAACCGGATGGTTTCCAGTGCGGTGATGCGCATGCTCAGTTTCCTTGGATGTTCTGCTGCTTGATCAGTTGCGCCCAGCGCGTGACTTCGCTGCGGATCAGCGTGTCCAGCTGCTCGGGCGTGCCGCCGGCGGGCGTGATGCCGGCCGCGCGCAGCGTCTGCTGCACTTTTTCCTGTGCCAGGGCGGCCTGCAGGGCGCTGCTCAGGCGGGCCACCACGTCGTCGGGCGTGTCCTTGGGTACGGCGATGGCGTACCAGGGTTCGATGACGAAATCGGCATAGCCCAGCTCGACCAGCGTGGGCACGTCGGGCAGGTTGGCCGAGCGCGTCTTGCCGGTGACTGCCAGGGCCTTGACCTTGCCGGTACGGACAAACGGCAGGATCGAGGGCTCGTTGTCGAAGAACACGTCGACTTGCCCGCCGAGCAGATCGTTGATGGCGGGACCCGAGCCCTTGTAGGGGACGTGCAGCATGGGGATGCCGGCCGACACCTTGAGCAGTTCGCCGCCCAGGTGGTTGGAGGCGCCGACGCCCGACGAGGCATAGGAGATGTTGCCGGCCTTGGCGCGGGTGATCAGGGTCTGCAGTGAGTCGATGCCGGTGTCGGGGCCGGCCGTCAGCACGTTGATGGACGAGCCGATGAGCATGACGGGCCGGAAGTCTTCCAGCAGCTTGTAGCCTGGGTTGGCGTACAGGCTGGCATTGACCGCGCAGTTGCCGATGCTGCAGAAGAGCAGGGTGTAGCCGTCGGCCGGCGAGCGGGCCACCAGGGTCGTGCCGATGTTGCCGGTGGCGCCGGGGCGGTTGTCGACGATCACCTGTTGGCCCAGTTCCTGCGAGGCGGCGTTGGCCAGCAGCCGGGCCACCATGTCGCCGGCGCCGCCCGGCGGAATGGGCGCGACCAGCTTCACGGGGCGGTCAGGGTAGGCTTGTGCGTGGGCAGGCGCGGCGGCCAGCGCCACCATGCTGGCGAGCAGCAGGGTACGGATCATGGGGTGTCTCCTTGGTTTTATCGGTGTTGTGTGTCGCCGTGCCGGCGTCAGGCCTTCTGGCGGGCCTGTTGCTCGGCGGCCAGCAGGGCCTCGGCGATGGGGCGGACCGCCGCGTGCGCCGATTGCGGCAGGTTTTCCAGCATGGGCTGCAAGGGGCCCATGTCGGCGATGCCCGCCAGCGTCACGGCATCATGCATGGTGGCGAAGACACCCGTGCGTTCGCGCTGGCGCTCGAAGGGAAGGAAGGCGTCGCGCAGCGGCTCGGCGGCGGCCCAGTCCTGCCTCTGCGCGGTCTTCAGCAGGCCTTGGCTGAGGGTGGGCGCGATGCACACGCCGCCCGAGGTGAAGCTGGGCAGGCCGAACTCACGCATATGGGTCAGGACCGGCGTTTCAGCCAGGCCGCAGACCACGCGCTCGGTGCCGACACGGTCCAGCAGGGCGCCCAGGAAGGCATCCTGCGCGGGGTCCTCGCGGGGCACCGCGTACTTGATCGCGCAGGCCACGCCCTCGTCCATGAGCGCGCCAATGGCATCGAGCGTAAGGTATTGCTCGGACTTGATGTAAAGCAGCAGGGGCGTGCCGGCTGCCTCGGCGAACAGCCGCAAGCCGCGCGCGACGCCACCCGGGCTGGCCGCGAAGGCCAGGGGCAGCGCCATGACGGCAGGAAAGTGCCGTGCCTTCAGCACCGGCGCCTGGTCCATCAGGGTGCCGTAATCGGGTCCGGCCGATGGAATCACCCAGGTGCTTTCGCTGGCCTGCTCGGCCAGCATGTCCAGCAGGCTGGCGTACTCATAGAGCCCGGTGTTGTAGAGATTGGCATTGCCGCCATACAGCAGCGTGCGGATGCCGCCTGCCTCGATGTGGCGGATCAGCGCCGCATTGGCGCCGGGGTTCAGGGTGAGGTCGGCGTGGCGGGCCAACGGCGGCACGGCCATGACACTGGCGCGGATATCAGGCGGGGAGACGGCGGACGTTTTCATTGTGAGGCTCCTCCTTTTTAATCATATGTGCATATTATATGATGATTGAAAATGCCGGCAAGAAAATCCCGCCTTCCTGACCTTGTCGCCCCGGAGGCCCCAGGAGTGACTATGCTAAATTTCCGGACTTCCCCCTGAATGGTTGACCGGCATGGCTGTGACTCGGCCCAAGAGCTTTCACGAACAAATCGTCGAAACGCTGGGTCGCCGGATCGTCTCGGGCGAGATCGCGCCGCAAGGCCAGGTGCCCACCGAGGCCGCCCTGGCCGAGAGCCTGGGCGTCGGCCGCCTGGCGTTGCGCGAGGCCATGAAAGCCCTGGCCGCGCGCGGCCTGGTGGTGATCCGGCCCAAGACCGGCACCCACGTCCTTCCCCGCGAGCACTGGAACCTGTTCGACCCGCTGGTGCTCAAGTGGCACACGCAGGCGGCCGCCATCGACCGCAAGTTCCTGGCGGACCTGATCGAACTGCGCCGTGTGATCGAGCCGGCGGCGGCACGGCTGGCGGCGGCCAATGGAACGAACGCCGACATCGCGCTGATGCGCGAATCCTTCGAGGCCATGGCTGCCGCGCGCACGCGCGAAGACTACATCCAGGCCGACCTGCGTTTCCACGGCATGCTGCTGAAGGCCAGCGGCAACCAGTTCATCGGCCAACTGGCCGGGGCGCTGTCGGAAGTGCTGAAAACGAGCTTCTCGGCGTCCAGCACGCATTCCGCCGATGCGGCGGCGCTGGGGCTGCACGAAGACCTGCTGCGCGCCTGTGAGGCGCGGGACCCGCAGGCCGCCGACCAGGCGGTGCAGGCGCTGATTGCGCGGGCGGTCAGGAATATCGCGTCGGGCCAGGTTGCGCAGGGCGGGCCGTCGCAGGCTTGAGCGCCACGGCGCGCCCGGCCGGGCTCGCCAGATGCAGGCGGTCTATTCGGCGTAGCGCGCCGCCTCGATCGGCGGCAGCGACGCATAGTGGTCGCGGATGCCCTGTTGCGTGCGTTCCGAGACCTTGCCCAGGCGCTCGTGTTCCTCGTCCATCCTGGCGATGGCGGCCCGTTTCCAGGCTTGTTCCTGGTCGTAGGATTCCAGCCAGGCGGCGCGTTGCTCGTTCACCGTGAAGGTGCCGCTTTCGTCGTAGGCGATCAGGGCCAGTTGGTCGCGCGGCAGGCCCTTGAACGGATTCGGGCCTTCATCATTCACGTAGCGGGTGGCCTGCCCGGCCAGGGCGAGGCGTGCCGGGTCGGAGCTGTCGGGCACTTCGGCGTCGTGCGCGGCCTTGTCCTGGTCATAGCGGGCGCCAAGCAGCGCATCCGTGATCGTGCCGGCCAGGGCGGCCAACTGCTCGCGGCTGGCGCCGTTGTCGCGCCAGGCGGCGTGGGCGGCGGCGTCGCTCAGTTGCCGCGCGAAGGAGGAAAGCTTGGCGGTCGACGAGACGGCTGCGGCCGGATTGCCCGCGATGGCGGACGGCGTGGCCGACGTCGTGCGCGCCGCCTGCGTGGCTGCGTCAGCCGTTGCGGGACGGAGGCGAGCGGTGTACAGCGCGTCCATGCGGGTGCCTGATCAGGATTCGAACCAGTTCAGCACGCCGTCCAGGCCCGAGTGGCTGAGTGCGTAGCGTGCCTGCTGGCGCACCACGGGCTTGGCGCGATAGGCCACCGAGTAGCCCGCCAGCCCCAGCATCTGCAGGTCATTGGCGCCGTCACCGATGGCGATGATCTCTTCCTGCGCGGCGCCATGCTGCCTGGCGAACTCGCGCAGGTGCACGGCCTTGCCGTAGGCGTCCACGATGTCGCCCGTGACCTTGCCCGTCAGCACGCCACGGTCGATCTCCAGCACATTGGCGTGGGCGGCATCGAGCGACAGGCGCTCGCGCAGGCGGTCGGTGAAGAACGTGAAGCCGCCGGACACCAGCAGCACCTTGATACCCGCGGCCTGGGCCGTGGACACCAGTTTTTCGGCGCCGGGGTTCAGGCGCAGGCGCTCGGTGTAGACGCGTTCCAGCGCTTCGGCCGGCACGCCTTCCAGCAGGGCGACGCGGCGGCGCAGGCTTTCCGAGAAATCCTTGATCTCGCCGCGCATGGCGGCTTCGGTGATGGCCGAGACCTCGGGCTTCCTGCCCACGATGTCGGCGATCTCGTCGATGCACTCGATGTTGATGAGCGTGGAGTCCATGTCCATCGCCAGCACCTTGCACTGGCGCAGCGCGACGCCGGGCGTGACGTAGGCGTAGTCCACCGAGGCCTGGGCGCACCAGTCGTGCACGGCGGCGCGCGTGCCCGGGTCGGGATCGACGTCCATCAGGCGCACGGCGGTGGTGCCCAGGCGGGTGGAGCCGTTGGCCATGGCGACGGCGGCCGCCTGTTCGACGAGGTCGGCGGCAAGGGCGGGGGACTGGATGACGAGATGCGTGGCGGTCATGGGGTGGCGGATCCGGGCAATGCGTGCCGCGCGGGGCGGGATGCGAACAGAGGCGCCATCGTATCAGGCGGGCACGCCGTCGGCGGGCCCGGGCGATGGCGCCAGCATGGCCGGGCCCACTGTTGATTGTGCTGTTGGTATTCGTTCATTTATGTTCGATTATCAACATTGTTTTGTTTGGGCGTATATAAATATTTTAAAAAAATCGTGGATTTGAATAAATACGCTGACAGATAATCGCTCGGTTGCTGGCACCGGGAAAACATTACTTTCCTTTGGTGGTGCGGGTTACGGCGGGGTCCGAAAGCGCCGGGATGATTCCGCCGCACGTTCCATATAAGAAATCGTTGAATGACGGTTTTATTTTCAGGATTGGCATGGCGGTTATTCTCGATATTAAAAAACTGCGCATCGATTTTCCCGGCCAGACCGCGGTTGAGGATCTGGACCTGCGCGTCGAGGCAGGCCGCGCGGTGGCGTTGGTGGGCGAGTCGGGTTGCGGGAAGTCGACCACCGCCTTGGCGCTGATGCGCCTGCTGCCTCCCTATGCCCGGCTCTCGGGCAGCATCCGGTTCGACGGCGAGGAGTTGGTTGGCCTTCCGAAGCGGCGGATGCTGGCCTTGCGGGGCCGGCGCATCGCGATGATCTTCCAGGAGCCGATGACCTCGCTCAACCCCTTGGCCACCATCGGCGCCCAGGTGGCCGAGGCGCTGACGTTGCACCTGCCGCTGTCGCCGGCGCAAGCCCGCTCGCGCGCCATCGAACTGCTGGAGCGCGTCAGGCTGCCAGACCCCGCCAGGCGCTACGACGACTACCCGCACCGCCTGTCGGGCGGCCAGCGCCAGCGGGTCATGATTGCGATGGCCGTGGCCTGCCGCCCCAGCCTGCTCATCGCCGACGAACCGACCACGGCGCTGGACGTGACCATACAGGCGCAGATCCTGGCGCTGATCGACGAGCTGCGCAGAGACCAGGGGATGGCGGTGCTGCTGATCACCCATGACCTGGGGGTGGTATCGCAATGGACCGACCGGGTGGTGGTGATGCACGGCGGGCGCAAGCTTGAGGAAGGCGAGACGCAGAAGGTCTTCCAGGCGCCGGCGCATGCCTACACCCAGGGCCTGATGGGCGCCTCGCTGCACCTCGAGCGGGACCTGACCTATCGCAGCGGGCGCCTGGCCGAGATCCGGCGCGACGCGTCGGGCGGGTTCGCGCTGGTCAGGCCGCCTGCCAAGGCGGCGAGCCTGCCGGTGCCGGCCGACCAGGCCGAGCCCCTGCTGTCGGTGCAGGGGCTTCAGGTGCGCTACGGCCCGCATGCCGCCGCCGTGGACGGGGTGTCCTTCGATATCGCGGCGGGAGAGACGGTCGGGCTGGTCGGCGAGTCGGGCTGCGGCAAGTCCAGCCTGTCGCGCGCGATCATGCGCCTGGTTCCCGCACAGGCAGGCGAGGTGCGACTGTCCGGGCAGGACCTGCTCGCGCTGTCGGCCAAGGACTTGCTGCCCTGGCGCCGCCAGGTGCAGATGGTGTTCCAGGACCCCTACGGTTCGCTCAACCCCCGGCACCCCGTCCGGGACATCCTGGATTACGCGCTGCGCATCCACGGCGTGCGGGAAGCCGGCGAAAGAGCGCGGCGCATCGCGGCCATCCTGGACGACGTGGGCCTGCCCCGGGGGGCGGCCCTGCGCTATCCCCATGAATTCTCGGGCGGCCAGCGCCAACGCGTCGGCATCGCGCGCGCACTGGTGCTGCGCCCCCGGCTGGTGATCTGCGACGAGCCGGTCTCCGCCCTGGACGTGTCGGTGCAGGCCCAGATCCTGAACCTGCTTGGCGATCTGAAGGCGGTTCACGGGCTGTCCTATCTGTTCATTTCGCACGATCTGTCGGTGGTGCGCTATATCGCCGACCGCGTGATGGTGATGCAGGCCGGGCGCATCGTGGAGTCGGGCGACCCCGCCGCGCTGTGGCGCCAGCCTGCCCATCCCTACACGCGCGCCCTGCTGGATGCCGTACCGGGGCGCGCCGCGCCCTCGCGGCAGGCCGCGTGACGGCGCGCGCCTCCCGTGCATTTTCCGTGCATTGTCTTTCTTGGAAGCTGGATCGCATGACTGGACCCAAACAACCCTCCCACGCCGCGCCCGGGGCGCGGCTGCAAACGGAAGCGGCTGCCACCTGGCCGCGCAGGCAGTTCGTCGGCCTGGGCGCCGCGCTGGCATGCGCCGGCCTGTGGGGCGGACTCGCGCCGGCGTGGGCCCGGCCGCGGTCCGAGGGCCTGCCGCTGCCCGCCCCGCAGCGGGGCGGCACGCTCGATGCCATCATCCATCCCGAGCCGCCTTCGCTGGCTTTCTTCATCAACACGGCCTCGCCGACCCGGGCGGTGGTCAGCAAGATCTTCGACGGCCTGCTGGATTACGGTCCCGACTTCGCGCCGCGCGGGCAACTGGCCGAAAGGTGGGCGGTGTCCGATGACGGCCTGTCCGTGACCCTCTTCCTGCGCCGCAACGTTCTGTGGCACGACGGCCAGCCTTTCAGCTCGGCCGATGTGAAATTCTCGGCCGAGCAGGTCTGGCTGAAATACGCGCCCACCGCGCGCCGGGTCTTCCGCCACCTGGTCCGCGTGGACGCGCCCGATGCCCACACGGTGGTGCTGGTGCTGTCGCAGCCCACGCCGGTGATCCTCAATGCGCTGGACGTGGTGGCCGCGCCGGTGCTGCCGCGCCACCTCTATGAAGGCACGGACATCCCGAACAATCCGCACAACAACCGGCCGGTGGGCACCGGGCCCTTCGTCTTCAAGGAGTGGGTGCGCGGCAGCCATATCGCGCTGGCGCGCCACGAGAAATACTGGCAACCGGGGCGTCCGTACCTGGACGGCATCACGTGGAAGGTCATCCCGGACGTCGCGGGCCGGGCCAATGCGCTGGAGACCGGCGTGGCGCAGTACGGCGAACGCAACCCGGTCACCTTCGCCGACGCGGACCGGCTTGCCAGGCTGCCCGGGCTGACAGTGAGCACGGAGGGCTACAACGGCTTCTCGGGATGGTTCTGGCTCCTGCCCAATCTGCGGCATCCCATCCTGGGCCAGCCCAAGGTGCGCCAGGCGATCCTGCATGCGATAGACCGGCAGGCGCTGTGCCGCAACGTGTGGGGCGGCTATGCGGTGCCCGCGACGGGGCCCGTCACGTCGCAGCTCAAGACCTTCTACACGGACGAGACGCAGCAGTATCCCTACGACCGGGCCCGTGCCGAGGCGCTGCTGGACGAAGCCGGGTTTGCGCGCCAGGCCGACGGCAAGCGTTTCTCGATCAACCACGATTTCATCCCCTATGGCGACGACTACCGGCGGACGGGCGAGTTCGTGCGCCAGGCCCTGCGCGCGGTCGGCATCGAGGTGACCTTGCGCAGCCTGGACCTGGCGACCTGGCTGCGCAGGGTCTTCAAGGACTACGACTATGAACTGGCCAGTTCGTGGAGCGTGAACTGGCAGGACCCGCAACTGGGCGTCGAACAGCACTACTGGTCAGAGGCGGAAAGCAAGGGCACGCCGTGGCAGAACGCCTCCGGGTATGCCAGCCCCGAGATGGACCGGCTGCTGCAGGCTGCCCAGACCGAGCGCGATCCGCAGGCGCGCGTGGCGCTCTACCGCCAGGTGCAGCAATTGGCGCAGGCCGACCTGCCGCTGATCAACCTTTTCGAATACCGATGGTTCGGCGTGTGGGACAAGCGCCTGATCAACGTGACGGACAGCTACATCCACACGCAGAACAATTTCGCGCAGGTCGGCTTTGCGCCGGCGCAGGCCCGATGAGCGCCCCGCACGCGGCGGCGCGCCAGGCTGCCTGGCCCGCGCCGGGACAGGTGGCGCGCATCGTCAGCGATGCACACGCCCTGGAGGTGGCTGCCAGCCTGGCCGAGACCTTCGCGCCAGGCGCCAGCGAGCGCGACCGGCTGCGCCGCCTGCCCTGGGACGAACTGGCGCGCTGGTCTGCCAGCGGCCTGGGCGGCATGACCGTGCCGCGTGAATACGGCGGCGCGCAGGTCACGAGCCTGACGGTGGCGGAGGTCTTCTGCCGGCTCAGCGAGGCGGATCCGAGCCTCGGGCAGATTCCGCAGAACCATTTCGGCTTCCTTTGGCGCATCCGCGAGATCGGCACGCCCGCGCAGCAGCGCGGCGTGTTCCAGGAAGCCCTGGACGGCCGGCGGTTCGGCAACGCCGGCCCAGAGCGCAAGACCCGGAACATGCTGCACATTTCGACCCGGCTGCGGCGCGAGGAGGGCGGGCTCAGGCTGCATGGCCACCGCTACTACTCCACGGGGGCGCTGTTCGCACACTGGATACCCACGCGGGCGACCGACGATGAGGGGGCGCTGGTGCATGTCTGGGTGCGGCGCGATGCGCCGGGCCTGACGGTGATCGACGACTGGGATGCCTTCGGGCAGCGCACCACCGCCAGCGGCAGCGTGGTGTTCGATGGCACGCCGGTCGAGCCCGGCCACGTCATCGCTGCCTTGGGTGGGGCCGGGCGGCCATCCCTGCTGGGACCGTATGCCCAGTTGATGCAGGCGGCCATCGACCAGGGCATCGCCCAGGCGGCGCTGGCCGACGCCAAGGCGTTCGTACGCGAGCGGGCACGGCCCTGGATGGATGCCGGCGTGGCGAACGCCGCGGACGATCCCTATGTGATCCAGGAGGTCGGCCGCCTGCAGATCGACGTCCAGGCGGCGGGCGAGGTCCTGCGCGAGGCCGCGCAGACGCTCGACGAACTGGCCTCGCGTGAGCCGACGGCGGCGTCGAGCAGCCAGGCGTCGGTGGCCGTGGCGGCGGCCAAGGTGCTGACGACCGAGGCGGCGCTTCAGGCGAGCGAAAAACTGTTCGAACTGTCCGGGGCGTCGTCGACACGCGCGTCGCACAACCTGGACCGCCATTGGCGCAACGCCCGCACACATACCCTGCATGACCCGGTGCGCTGGAAGCTGCACTTGCTGGGCAACGATCTTCTCAATGGCGCACTGGCGCCGCAACATCCGTGGAATTGAAGACATGAGCGCGCTCCCGCATCCGAGTCCCGCGGTGGACGTCGCTGACGTCATCGGCAGTGATGCCGAAGCCCTGGCTGTCGCGCACCGGCTGGCCTCGCGCCTGGCCGCCGGGGCGGCGCAGCGCGACCGCGAGCGAGTCCTGCCGCCCGAGGAACTGGCGGCCTTCAGCGCGAGCGGCCTGTGGGGCATCTCCGTGCCGCGCGCATACGGCGGCGCGCAGGTGTCGAACGTGACGCTGGCCGAGGTGACGGCGATCATCGCGGCCGCCGACAGCGCCCTGGCGCAGCTTCCCCAGAACCATTTCTATGTGCTGGAGCTGCTGCGCGTGGGCGGCACGCCGGCCCAGCAGCGCCAGTTCTACGGGCTGGCGCTGCGCGGCGCGCGTTTCGGCAACGCCCTGTCGGAGACGGGCCGGCGCGACTACCAGCGCCAGACCCGGCTGGTGCCGTTGCCGGGCGGCGGCTGGCAGCTGGACGGGCAGAAGTTCTATTGCACCGGCGCCATCCACGCGCAGTGGATTCCCGTGTGGGCGGCGCGCGAGGAAAGGGGGCGCGACGTGGGGGTGCTGGCCTTCGTGCCCCGCGACCAGCCAGGGGTCACGGTGGTCGACGACTGGGACGGGTTTGGCCAGCGCATCACGAGCAGCGGCTCGGCCCGGTTCGAGCGGGTGCATGTGCACGCCGAGTGGATCATCCCGTTCCAGGCCGCTTTCGACAGGCCGACGACGGCCGGGCCGCTGGCGCAGATCCTGCACGCGGCCATCGACCTCGGGATCGCCCAAGGCGCGGTGGCCGCCGCCGTCCAGCAGGTGCGCCAGCATGCGCGCCCGTGGATCGATGCGGGCGTGGACCGTGCCAGCGACGATCCGCTGACGATCCACCAGTTCGGCGACCTGGCCGTGCGGCTTCGGGCGGCGCGCGCGCTGATCAGGCGGGCGGGGAGGATACTGGACGACGCCCAGCGCGCGCCCGACGCGGCCAGCGTGGCCGAGGCGTCGGTGGCGGTCGCCCAGGCGCGGGTGCTGACGACCACGGTGTCGCTGCGCGCCGGCAACAAGCTGCTGGAGCTGGGCGGCACATCGGCCACGCCCGCCGGCCTGGGGCTGGACCGATACTGGCGCAACGCCCGCACGCACACCCTGCATGATCCCGTGCGCTGGAAATACCATGCCATCGGCAACTACTACCTGAACGGGCGCCTGCCGCCGCGTCACGGAGCGATCTGATGAAGGCGCTTCGCAAGCCGCTGGTGTTCAATGCCTTCAGCATGAACAGCGTGGGCCATATCAACCACGGCCTCTGGACCCACCCGCGCGACCGCTCGACCGACTACCGCAAGCTGGATTACTGGACCGACCTGGCGCGCACGCTGGAGCGCGGCCTCTTCGACGGGCTCTTCATCGCGGACATCGTGGGCGTCTACGACACGTACGGGCAGTCCGCCGACCTCACCTTGCGCGAGTCGGTCCAACTGCCCATCAACGACCCGATGCTGATCGTGCCGCCCATGGCCGCCGTCACCCGCCACCTGGGCTTTGGCGTGACGGTCAACCTCAGCTACGAAGCCCCCTATCTGCTTGCGCGCCGTTTCTCCACCCTCGACCACCTGACCGAGGGGCGGGTGGGATGGAACATCGTCACAGGCTATCTGGACAGCGCCGCCCGGGCCATGGGGCGCGCCGATCAGATCGCGCACGACGAGCGCTATGACCGCGCCGACGAGTATCTCGAGGTCCTCTACAAGCTGTGGGAGGGCAGTTGGGAGGACGGCGCGGTGCGCCGTGACAAGGCGGGCCGGGTATATGCCGATCCGGCGCAGGTGCACCGCATCCGCCATGCGGGCCGGTATTTCAACGTCGAGGGCTACCACCTGGCCGAGCCGTCGCCGCAGCGCACGCCCGTCCTGTTCCAGGCCGGCAGTTCGGGACGCGGACTGCGGTTTGCCGCCCGCCACGCCGAATGCGTGTTCGTGGCCATCCAGGATCGCGATGCGACCCGTGCGCTCGTGCGCCAATTGCACGAGGCGCTGACGCGTGCCGGGCGCGCGCCGCAGGACGTGCGCGTGCTGATGGGCGTGACGGTGGTGACGGGGAAGACTGCCGCCCAGGCGCGCGAGAAGTACGAGGACTACCGGCGCCATGCCAGCGCCGAGGCCGGCGTGGCACACCTGTCGGCCACGGCCGGCATCGATTTTTCACGCTACGGCCCGGACACGCCGATCGTCCAGCAGCAGGGCAGCAACGGCATCCAGAACGCGATCCTGAGGCTGTCCGGCGGGCGCCCCGACTACACCCTGGCGCAGCTCTTCGACGAACTGGCCCTGGGCGGGCGCTACGTCACGCTGGTGGGCGACCCGCAGCAGATCGCCGACCAGCTGGAGGACTGGGCGAACACCACGGGCATCGATGGCTTCAACCTGGCCCGGACCGTGGTTCCCGAAAGCTTCGAAGACTTCGTGGACCTCGTCGTACCGGTGTTGCAGGAGCGCGGCCTGTACCGCCGCGCCTATGGCGAGGGCTCCTTGCGGCATCGCCTGTTCGACGCCGGCGACCGCCTGCCGGCCGGCCACGTGGGCGCCGGCTACCGGGCCGGCGCGCTGGCCACCCCCTGATCCTTCCATGGAGCTGCCGTGATCCGCATGAGATTTCTCGTTCCCGTCCTCGCGCTGGCTGGCCTGGCATGGGGCAGCCTGCTGCCGGCCGCCGGCGCCCCGTCCGCGCCGCCCGGCACGCCCCCGCTGATCAGGGTGGGGGTGACGTCAGGCCCGCACGAGCAGATATTCGAGGTGGTCAAGCGCGTCGCCGAACGCGACTACGGCTTGAACATCCGCATCGTTGCCTTCAACGATTACGTGCAGCCCAACGCGGCGCTGGATGCCGGCGACCTGGAAGCCAACAGTTTCCAGCACGCGCCGTTCCTGGCGGCGGCCATCCGCGCCCGCCAGTACCGGCTGGTGGGCTTCGGCAAGACCTGGGTCGGGCCCATCGGCCTGTACTCCAAGCGCTACCGTTCGCTGGATGCCCTGCCCGAGGGCGCGCAGATCGCCTTGCCGAATGATCCGGCCAACGGCGGCCGGGTGCTGCTGCTGTTGGAGAAGGCGGGACTCATCAAGCTCAAGGACGGCATCGATCCGGTTTCGGGCGTTTTCGCCTCGCGGCTGGATATCGTCGAAAACCCGCGCAAGTTCCGGCTGGTGGAGATCGACTCGCCGCAGCTGCCGCGCTCGCTGGACGACGTGGATGCCTCGGCGATCAATGCCGACTATGCCAGCAAGGCAGGCCTGAATCCGGGACGCGACGCCATCCTGCTCGAAGACGGCGACGGACCCTATGCCTGCCTGATCGCGGTGCGCGTGGCGGACAAGGATGAGCCCTGGGTGCAGCAGCTGGTGCGCGCCTACCAGAGCGACGAGGTGCGCGATTTCATCCTCCAGGCCTTCGACGGCGTGGTGATCCCGGCGTTCTGACGCGGCCCGCACGCCCGTGGCCGACTTTTCCCATTCATCTCGTGGAGTGCTAGACATGAGCAAGCAGCATCAGGATCGCACGTTCCTCCCGGCCGACCTGGCCGCCGAGTTGTCCCGCCGGCAGTTGTTCGGCCTGGGCGGCGCGCTGGTGGCGGGCAGCCTGCTGGGCGGCCTGCTGCCGGGCGAGAGCCGGGCGCTGACCCAGCCCCTGCCCAATACGCTGGAAGGCGCGCAGCGCGGTGGCGCCCTGGATGCGGTGGTGCATCCCGAGCCGCCGACCTTGGCCTTCTTCATCAACACGTCCACGCCCGGACGCACGGTGGTGAGCAAGATTTTCGACGGTTTGTTCGACTATGGCCCGGACCTGGTCCCGCGGCCGCAACTGGCCGAAAGCCTGGAGATATCCGAGGACGGGCTGACGGTGCGCCTCGCGCTGCGCCAGGGCGTGCTGTGGCACGACGGCAAGCCTTTCACCTCGGCCGACGTGAAGTTTTCCGCCGAGAACGTCTGGCTGCAGTTCTCGCCGTTCGCGCGGCGGATCTTCCAGCACTTGTCCCGGGTCGAGGCGCCCGACGCGCACACCGTGGTGCTGACGCTGGCCAAGCCCACGCCCGTGCTTCGCAACGCGCTGGACGTGGTGGCCGCGCCGATCCTGCCGCGCCACCTGTACGAAGGCACCGACATCGCCAACAATCCCCATAACAACCGGCCCGTGGGAACGGGGCCGTTCGTCTTCAAGGCCTGGGAGCGTGGCAGCCATATCCGGCTCGAGCGCTTCGACAAGTATTGGGTGGCCGGGCAGCCCTACCTGGACAGCATCACCTTCAAGATCATTCCCGAGGTGGCCAGCCGCGCCACCGCGCTGGAGACAGGCGCCATCCACTACGGCGAACGCAATCCGGTGACGTTCGCGGACGCCGACCGGCTGGCGAAGTCCGACCGGCTCGTCGTGAGCACCGATGGCTACAACGGTTTCGGCGCGGTGTTGTGGCTGCTGCCGAACCTGCGGGATCCCATCCTGGGCAAGCGCCAGGTACGCCAGGCTATCGCCCATGCCGTCAACAAGGACCTGCTGGTCAAGACGGTCTGGGGCGGCTATGCCAGGCCGGCGACCGGGCCTGTCGCTTCGCAATTGCGCACCTTCTATACCGGCGATACCCAGCAGTATCCCTATGATCGCAAGCGCGCCGAGGCGCTGCTCGACGAAGCGGGCTATCCGCGCGGGGAGGGCGGCTGGCGCTTCAAGCTCAACCACGATTTCATTCCCTTCGGCGACGACTACCGGCGCACCGGCGAATTCGTGCGCCAGGCGCTGCGCGCCATCGGCATCGACGTCAACCTGCGCGCGCTGGACCTGGCCGCCTGGTCCAAGAACGTGTTCGCCGACTACAACTACCAGCTTGCCAGCTCATGGGGCGTGAATTACTCCGATCCGCAGGTCGGGGTCGAGCAGCTTTACTGGTCCAAGGCCGAGAGCAAGGGCACCCCGTGGACCAATGCATCGGGGTATGCGTCGCCGGAGGCAGACCGCCTGATCGAGGCGGCGCAGATCGAGCGCGATCCCGCCCGGCGCGTGGCGCTCTACCAGGAGTTCCAGCGTATCGTGCAGCACGACCTGCCTCAGATCAACCTGTTCGAGTTCCGCTGGTTCGGCGTCTGGGACAAGCGCCTGCGCAATGTCACCGATACCTATAACCACAGCTCGAACAACTTCGCCAAGGTATGGCTGGCGCAGGCCGGGCAGTGAGGACGGCGATGGCACATCCGATGACCCGTCAGGAGGCGATGCATGCTTGCTAGCCTGTTCCGGCGCCTGCTGCAACTGGCGGGGGTGGTGCTGGGGACAGCCGTGCTCAGCTTCGCCCTGCTCAAGGCGCTGCCCGGCGATCTGGTCGACATCATCGCCAGCGAGAGCGGCAATGTCTCGGCGGAATACGTCCAGCAGCTGAGGCAGATGTATGGCCTGGACCGCAGCACGCCGCAGCAGCTGCTCAGCTACCTGGGCCGCATCGCGCAGGGCGATCTCGGCTTCTCGTTCCGCTTCGGCGTACCGGTGCTGGAACTGATCCTCGAGCGCCTGGGACCGACGCTGGCGCTGGTGGGGGCCGCCCTGGCCGTCTCCGTGAGCGGCGGCGTCGCGCTGGGTGTGCTGGCGGCCCGCCGGCCGCATGGGCTGACGGATGCGCTGCTATCGGCCGGGGTCACGCTGGGCTATTCCGCGCCGATGTTCTGGACCGCCCTGATGCTGATCGTGCTGTTCGGCGTCCAGCTGGGCTGGCTGCCCATCGGCGGGCTGCGGGACGTCAGCGCGGCTTATACCGGCCTGGCCCGATGGCTGGACTACCTGCGCCACCTGGTACTGCCGGTGCTGACGCTGTCGATCTACTACATCGCGGTCTATGCCAGGCTCGCGCGCGCGTCGATGATCGAGGCGCTGGCCGAGGACTTCGTTCGCACCGCGCGCGCCAAGGGGGCGGGGGAGCGCCGGGTGATATGCCGCCATGCCCTGCGCAACGCCATCCTGCCGGTGCTCACCATGCTCGGCTTGCAAAGCAGCGCCTTGCTGGGCGGCTCCATCGTGGTCGAGACCGTGTTCGCCTGGCCGGGCCTGGGGCAGTTGTCCTTCGAGGCCATCAAGAGCCGGGACCTGCCGGTCCTGCTGGGCGTGCTGCTGTTCAGCGGCGTGCTGGTGGTGCTGGCCAACATGCTGGTGGACCTGGCGCAGGCGCGCATCGATCCGCGCGTGGCGGACAGCGCCGCAAGGAGCCCGGCATGAGACGTTGGTACCTGCAGCCCGCCATCCTTTCGGGCGGCGTCATCCTGGCGGCGGTCCTGGCCGGGGCCTTGCTGGCGCCGCTGTGGTTCCCGGACGACCCGCTGGACATGGTGGGCGCGCCTTTTACCTGGCCCGGCGCGGACCCAGGCCTGCCCCTGGGCACCGACCTCATGGGGCGCGACCTGCTCGCCGGCCTGTTGCATGGCGCCCGGGTCTCCCTGCTGGTGGGCCTGTCCTCGGCCGTGATCGCGCTGGTCATCGGCGTCGTGGTCGGTGCGGCGGCGGGTTTCTACCGGGGGGCGGCGGACGCGGTCCTCATGCGGATCACGGAATTCTTCCAGACCATCCCCGCCTTTCTGCTGGCAATCATCCTGGTGGCGGTGCTCGAGCCGTCCCTGGGCACGATCATCTTCGCCCTGGGTGTCACGTCCTGGACCAGCATCGCGCGGCTCGTGCGCAGCGAATTCATCAGCCTGCGCGAACGCGAATTCGTGCGGGCCAGCATCGCGCTGGGCGCCAGCGATTTCCACCTCATCGTGCACGAGATTCTGCCCAACGCCTGGACCCCCATCATCGTCTCCACGGGGCTGCTGGTGGCCAACGCGATCCTTTCGGAAGCCGGCCTGTCCTTCCTGGGCCTGGGCGATCCGAACGTGGTGAGCTGGGGGTCGATGATCGGGCTGGGCCGCGACGCCTTGCGCACCGGCTGGTACATGACGGCGATCCCGGGCCTGGCGATCGTGGCGACGGTGCTGGCCCTGAACCTGCTGAGCGACGCGCTGCACGCGGCGCTCAATCCCAGGTTGCGGCGCGGTGGCGCCGCGGGGCTGCGGCAGCGGGCCTGACCGGAGTCAGGCCAGGCTGCGCAGCAGGCCCCGCAGCGCCTCCAGGCGCGAGGGGAGGTCGGGCTTGGCGAGTTCCATGCGAAGCTTGTCCTGCCCCGAGAAGCGGATGTGCTTCTGCTTTTGCACCAGTTCGATCAGGCGCACCGGATCCACCTTGGTATTGGCCTTGAACTGCAGCAGGGCCTGCGTTTCGCTGGCGTCGATCTTCTGGATGCCCAGCGGCTCGGCCGCCAGGCGCAGCCGGTGCGTGGCCAGCAGCGCGCGAGCGGGCTCGGGCAGCTTGCCGTAGCGGTCCACCAGCTCTTCCTGGATATCGATGAGGCCTTCCTCGTCGGTGACGTGCGACAGCCGCTTGTAGAGCGACAGGCGGGCATGCACGTCGCCGCAATAGTCGGAGGGCAGCAGGGCCGGGACATGCAGGTTGACCTCGCAGCCCGCCGAGAACGGCGCGTCGAGATCCGGCTCCTCGCCGGCCTTCAGCGCGCGGACGGCCTCGTTGAGCATCTCGTTGTACATCGAGAAGCCCACCTCATGGATGTTGCCGGACTGCGAGTCGCCGAGGACCTCGCCCGTGCCGCGGATTTCCAGGTCGTGCATGGCCAGGTAGAAGCCCGAGCCCAGCTCCTCCATGGCCTGGATGGCCTCCAGCCGCTTCTTGGCATTGCTGGTGATGGCGTCTTCGCCAGGCGTCAGCAGATAGGCGTAGGCCTGGTGATGCGAGCGGCCCACGCGGCCGCGCAACTGGTGCAGCTGCGCCAGGCCGAAGCGGTCCGAGCGGTGGATGACGATGGTGTTGGCGCTGGGCACGTCGATGCCCGTCTCGATGATCGTCGTGCACAGCAACACGTTGAACTTCTGCTGGTAGAAGCCCTTCATGACCTGCTCCAGCTCGCGCTCGGGCATCTGGCCATGGGCCACGGCGATGCGCGCTTCGGGCACCAGCTCTTCCAGCCGCGCGCGGCGGTTGTGGATGGTCTCGACTTCGTTGTGCAGGAAGTAGGCCTGGCCGCCCCGCTTCAATTCGCGCAGCAGCGCTTCGCGGATGGTGCTGCCGTCCTCGCGCCGCACGAAGGTCTTGATGGCCAGGCGCTTCTGCGGCGCCGTGGCGATGACCGAGAAGTCGCGGATGCCCTCCAGCGACATGCCCAGCGTGCGCGGGATGGGCGTGGCGGTCAGCGTCAGCACGTCGACCTCGGCGCGCAGCGCCTTCAGCGATTCCTTCTGGCGCACGCCGAAACGGTGTTCCTCGTCGATGATGCACAGGCCCAGGCGCTTGAAGCGGACGTCCTTCGACAGCAGCTTGTGCGTGCCGATGACGATGTCGACCTGCCCGCTGTTGATGCCCTCGATGGCGGCGGCAACTTCCTTGGCCGAGCGGAAGCGGGACAGTTCCACGACCTTGACGGGCCAGTCGGCGAAGCGGTCGGTGAACGTCTGGGCGTGCTGCTCGGCCAGCAGCGTGGTGGGGCACAGGATGGCGACCTGCTTGCTGTTGGCCACGGCCACGAAGGCCGCGCGCAGCGCCACTTCCGTCTTGCCGAAACCCACGTCGCCGCAGACGAGGCGGTCCATGGGCCTGCCGGAGGTCATGTCTTCGATCACCGACTTGATGGCGACCGCCTGGTCGGGCGTTTCCTCGAAGCCGAAGCCTTCGGCGAAGAGTTCATAGTCGCCGGGCGGCAGCTTGAAGGTGTAGCCCTCGCGCGCGGCGCGGCGGGCATACAGGTCCAGCAGCTCGGCGGCGGTGTCGCGCACCTGCTTGGCGGCCTTGCGGCGCGCCTTGTCCCATTGGCCCGAGCCCAGCTGGTGCAGCGGCGCGGACTCAGGGTCGGCGCCGCTGTAGCGGGCGATGACGTGCAGTTGCGAGACCGGCACATAGAGCGTGCTGCCGTTGGCGTATTCCAGATGGAGGAACTCCATCTCGCCTTCGCCCATGTCCATGCTGACGAGGCCGTGATACCGGCCGATGCCGTGCTGCGCATGGACCACCGGGTCGCCGGCGCGCAGCTCCGACAGGTCGCGCACCATCGCTTCGACATTGCTGGTGCGCTCCTGCGCGCGGCGGCCGCGCCGCGGCCCCCCGGCATGGCCAGGATAGAGGTCGCTCTCGGTCAGGAACAGCACGCCGCCCGAGGCGAGCGTGAAGCCCGCCGACAGGGGCGCCACGGTCAGGCCGAAGGGCGCGGGCGAGGCCAGGAAGGCGGCGATGGTGTCGGTCTGCGTGTCGGGCGCGAGCGCGTGCTCGGACAGCATCTGGGTGAGGGTCTCGCGCCTGCCCGCCGAGTCGGCGCACAGCAGCACGCGGCGCGCGCCTTGTCCGGTACGGGCCTCTTCCACCAGCGCGCGCAGCTTGCCGAGCGGGTCTTCCGCGCGGCGCGCCACCGCCACGGCGGGGGCGGGGCCGAAATCGGGGTGGCGTGCGCCGGCGTCCAGCGCCAGGCGTGCGAAGCCCTTCAGGTGGCCAAACAGCGCCTCACCGGACAGGAACAGCTGTTCGGGCGGCAGCACGGGCCGTTCGCGGTCGCTCTTCAGGAACTGGTAGCGGGTCTGCGTATCTTGCGCGAAGCGGCGGATGGCATCGTCGGCGTCGCCTTGCGACACCACCAGGGTGTCGGCCGCCAGATAGTCGAACAAGGTTGCCGTGTCGTCGAAGAACAGCGGCAGGTAGTACTCGACGCCGGCAAACGGAATGCCGTTGCCCATGTCGCGATAGGGCAGGGCGCGCGAGGGGTCGCCTTCGAACACTTCACGAAAGCGCGCGCGGAAATGATTGCGCGCTGCCTCGTCCATGGGAAATTCCCGGCCCGGCAGCAATTGCACCTCGCGCACCGGATACAGGCTGCGCTGGGTGTCCACATCGAAGGCGCGGATGGATTCGATCTGGTCGTCGAAGAGGTCCAGCCGGTAGGGCAGCACCGAGCCCATCGGGAAGAGATCGATCAGTCCGCCGCGCAGGCAGAATTCCCCGGGCGCGGTGACCTGGTCGACGTGCGAATAATTGGCCAGCGTGAGCTGGGCGCGCAGCGCCGCCTGGTCCAGCCGGTCGCCCTGCTTGAAGGCGAAGGTGTAGGCGGCCAGGAAGGCGGGCGGCGCCAGGCGGTACAGCGCGGTGGTGACCGGCACGGTCAGCACGTCCACCTGCCGTTGCATGAGCGAATGCAGGGTCTGCAGGCGCTCGGAAATCAGGTCCTGGTGCGGCGAGAAGCTGTCGTAGGGCAGGGTTTCCCAATCGGGCAGCTGGCGCACGCGCAGGCCGGGGGCGAACAGCCGGATCTCCTCGGCCAGGCGCTGGGCCTCCAGCGGTTCGGCGGTCAGGATGACCAGCGGGCGCTTGCCCTGGTGGGCAATATCGGCCAGCCACCAGGCGTCGCCCGCGCCCGGGGGACGCGGCTGGGCATGGCGCAGGCCGGGTTTCAGGGCGGCAAGGACGGAGGCGGTGGCGGGAACCGGAACGGCCGGCATATCGGCTGGGGGGGAGGCTGAAGTGGACATCGCGCCGATGATTATAAAATCCTCCGCCATGTCTGACAGAATCATCGCCATCGTCCCCGCCGCCGGCGTCGGCGCCCGCGCCAATGCGCAGGGCGGCCAGACCCCGCCCAAGCAATATCGCCTGCTGGCCGGCGAGCCCATGCTGCGCCTGGCCGTCAAGGCCCTGCTCGCGGACCGGCGCATCAGCCAGGTCCGGGTGGCCGTGGCGCCCGGCGACGTGCGCGCCGAGGCCGTCCTGGCCGGCCTGCCGCGCACGGTCGTGCGGCCCTGCGGGGGGAGCACGCGCGCCGACACGGTCCTGAATGCCTTGCGCGAGCCCGATATCGGCGAGCGCGACTGGGCGCTGGTGCACGACGCGGCGCGGCCGGGCCTGCCTGCCGACGCGCTGGGCCGGCTGATCGACGCCTGCCTGTCCGACGGCACCGGCGGGCTGCTGGCCTTGCCGGTGGCCGATACGGTGAAGGAAGGGACCGAGCGCGTGTCGCGCACCGTGCCGCGCGAGGCCTTGTGGCTGGCGCAGACCCCGCAGATGTTCCGCGCCGGCGCCCTGCGTCAGGCCCTGCGCAGCGCCGCCTTGCGCCATACGCCGGTGACCGACGAAGCCAGCGCAATGGAAGCGGCTGGCCACAAGCCCCTGCTGGTCAGGGGCGCGGCGCGCAATACCAAGCTGACCTGGCCCGAAGATTTCGAATGGATGGAGAAGTGGCTATGACTTTCGCGTTCCGGGTGGGACAGGGTTTCGACGTGCACGCATTGGTGACGGGCCGTCCGCTCATCATCGGGGGCGTCACGATCCCGCATACCCACGGGCTGCAGGGCCACTCCGACGCCGACGTGCTGCTGCACGCCGTGACCGATGCCGTGCTGGGCGCGGCCGGCCTGGGCGACATCGGCCGTCATTTCCCCGATACGGATCCGGCCTACAAGGGCGCCGACAGCCGCGTGCTGCTGCGCGCGGCCTGGGGCAAGGTGCGGGAGGCGGGCTGGCGGGTCGTCAACGTCGATGCCACGGTGCATGCGCAGGCCCCCAAGATCGGGCCGCACGCTGCCGCCATGGTGGCGAACATCGCGGCCGATCTGGAAGTGGAGGCCGGGGCGGTGAACGTGAAGGCCAAGACCAACGAGCACCTGGGCTACCTTGGCCGCAAGGAAGGGATCGCAGCCACGGTGGTCGCGCTCATCGCGCGCGCCTGAGGCCCCCTCGGAGCCCTTTGGTACCTAGAGCGTGGCGCCGCCGATCTGGCGGCTGCACGCGCACAGGCCTTCGGTCTGCAGGCTGTCCAGCACGCGCAGGACTTCCTCGGGATTGCGGCCGACATTCTCGCTGTTGACGGACACGTGCTGGATCACGTTGTCGGGGTCCACCACGAAGGTCGCGCGCAGGGCCACGCCCGTGTGCCGGTCGCGAATGCCCAATTGATCGATCAAGGCGCCATTGGTGTCGGCGAACTGGTAATGCCCCAGCTTGCTGAGATCGGGGTGCTCGCGCCGCCAGGCCAGCTTCACGTATTCGTTGTCGGTGGAGCCCGCCAGCAGGACCGTTTCGCGGTCTTCGAACTCGGCCAGCAGGTTGTTGAATCCCACCAGCTCGGTCGGGCACACGAAAGTGAAATCCTTGGGGTAGAAGTAGATCACCTTCCACTTGCCGGGGAAGGCGCTTTCGGTGATGTCCTCGAAAGCCGAAACGCCGTTTTCCTCGTGGTGATTGAAGCCGGGTTTGACGCCGATGACCCGGAAGGGCTCGAGCTTGTCGCCGACGGTTTTCATGGGCTCTCCTGCGGGTTGCCGGGGCCGCGGGAGGCGGCGGCCCCTGTTGCAGGCATTCTACGGGATGGGCCGGAGACCTTCCGCGCCGCCGGGCGGCACGGGCGGCGGCCCCTGGGCGCGGATCGGCTCAGGGATTCTCGGCGTCGAGCTGGAAGGTGCGCAGACGGGCTTTCGGCAGTTCGATGCGGGCGGTGAGCCCGCCGTCTTCGCGCGGCAGCAGCTTGAGCGTGCCGCCCACCTGGCCCAGCAGGCGGTCCACGATGGACAGGCCCAGGCCCGCCCCGCTCACGCCCGTGCGGGCGGTATCGCCGCGCGAGAAGGGGCGCAGCATGCGGGGAATGTCATCGGCCGGGATGCCGGGGCCACGGTCCGAGACCTCGATGGCCACCAGGCTGCCCTCGGCCTGGACGTTGAGCGAAATGTAGGCGCGGCCATCGACCGATTTGCCGTAGCGGCGCGCGTTCTCGATCAGGTTGCTGACCAGGCGTTTCAGGTCCAGCGGCGTGATGCGCACCAGTTGTTCGGGCTCGATGCTGGCGATGAGTTCGCCGCCCATGGACTCGGTGTGGCTGCGCTCGCGGTCGTAGAGCTCGGTCAGCGCCTGGGAGATGTCCGTGGCCATCTGCGGCAGCGCGCCGGCCGGGCGGGCGTAATCCATCAACTGGCCGATGCTGTGGTCGATCTGGGCCAGGTCCTCGTCGATGGCGAGGCGCGCTTCCTCGGTGACGCCGCTCATCTCGATTTCCAGGCGCATGCGCGCCAGCGGCGTGCGCAGGTCGTGCGAGATGCCCGCCAGCATGAGCTCGCGGTCGGCCTCTGCCTGGCGGATGTCGCGCGCCATGCGGTTGAAGCTGGCGTTCAGTTCGCGGATCTCGATGGGGCCGGTCTCGGGCAGCGGCGGCGGCGTTTCGCCGCGCGACAGTATCTGGGCCGTCTTGGCCAGCCGTGACAGCGGCCGGTTGACGAAGCCCACGCTGACGGCCGCGCCGATCAGCGACAGCAGCAGCGCCGCGGCAGCCCAGCCCAGCCATTCGATGCCACCGGTCAGGCCTATCTGTTCGCGTTCGAAGACCAGCCAGTAGTTGTCGTTGTTGATCTCGAAGCTGACCCAGAAGCCCGGCACCTCGTTGACCGACCAGCCCAGCAGCGTGGTCGGGCCGAAGCGCGCGGAAATGTGCGCGGCGACGCGTTGCCAGTAGCTGTCGGGGGGCAGGGGGGAGATGACGTCGCCGGGCGCACGGGGATAGACCTGGATGCCCTCGTTGGTGGCAAGATCCAGCAGCATCTTGCTGCGGTCATCCTCGGCGGAATAGGTCAACGCCGTGCGCGTGATGTTCACGGTCGTCACCACGCGCTGGCCCATTTGCGTGGCGCGCGGTCCCATTTCCATACTGAAGAACACTTGCAGCCACGCGCCCAGGCTCAGCAGCATCAAGGCTGCCAGCAGCAGGAAGGTACGACTGAAAAGTCCCAGACGCAGGCGTAAAGCCAGGGCGCGCAAGGCGGATGGGCGGCGGGGACCGGCGTGGCGAGATGCCGCGCCGGCCGCGCCAGACCGGGTATCAGCCACCGCCGTCGGGGACGAAGACGTAACCCAGGCCCCAGACCGTCTGGATGAAGACAGGCTTGGAAGGATTCGGCTCGATCAGCTTGCGCAGGCGCGAGATCTGGACGTCCAGGCTGCGATCGAAGGCTTCGTATTCGCGGCCACGCGCCAGTTCCATCAACTTGTCGCGCGACAGCGGGATCTTGGGATGGCGCGCGAACACCTTCAGCACCGAGAACTCACCGGTGGTGATGGGCACGGTTTCGCCGTTGCGCATGAGCGTGCGGGTCGACAGGTTCAGGGTGTACGGTCCGAAAGCGATGGACTCGTTTTCCTGGCTGGGCGCGCCCGGATGCTCTTCGGTGCCGCGGCGGCGCAGGATCGCATTGATGCGGGCCAGCAGTTCGCGCGGATTGAAAGGCTTGGACAGGTAGTCGTCCGCACCCATTTCCAGGCCCACGATACGGTCGATTTCCTCGGCCTTCGCGGTGAGCATGATGATGGGCGTGTTGTCGTGCCCGCCCCGGAGTCGGCGGCAGATGGACAGGCCGTCTTCGCCAGGGAGCATCAGATCCAGCACGAGCAGATCGAAATGTTCCCGTTGCCAGAGTTTGCCCATTTCCTTGGCATCCTCGGCGACGAACACATTGAAGCCTTGTTCCGAAAGATAGCGCCGCAGCAGATCGCGCAGGCGGGGGTCATCGTCGACGACGAGGACTTTACGGGAGGGATTGGAGGTCTGTGTGTTCATGGCCGCGAATGTAACAGTGCCGGGAAACGGCCGCTAGTGGGTTTACACAAGATATTACACAAAGCAGTCATCAGTACAAAAGCCGCGATTTTTCAGTAACGTACGGAGTTTACGAAGGGCTGAACATGAACTCTCGCGGCACGGGGCCGCAGTTCTTTACAATCCGGTTCCATGATGCTGAACCTGCTTGCCCTGGAAACCTCTTCGTCGCGTTGCGGCGTGGCCCTGTTGCGCCTGTGTAAAGGGGGAGTACAGGTGACGCTTCGCGAGCACGAAGGTTCCCAGGAACATGCCGAGCGCCTGCTGCCGATGGCAGATGCCCTGTTGGCCGAGGCCGGCCTGCGCCGTGCGGACCTGGGCGCCGTGGCCTTCGGCCAGGGGCCTGGCGGCTTCACCGGCTTGCGGGTGGCCTGCGGCGTGACGCAGGGCCTGGCATTCGCCCTGGACCTGCCGGTGCTGCCGGTGGTGTCCCATCTGGCGGTAGCCAGCCAGAGCACCGCCGGGCCCGGCCAGGTCGTGGTGGTGGCGCTGGACGCCCGCATGGAAGAGGTCTACCTGGCCGCCTATCGCCGTGGAGCGGCCGGGGAGGCACCCTGGCAGACCCTGGTGGAGCCCCTGCTGACGCCAGCGGCGGCAGTCCCGGACTGGCTGGCGGCCATGCTGCCTGCATGGGGCGTGGACGAAACCAGCCTGCCTGTGCGGGTTGCCGGCGATGCCTGGGAGGCCTATGCCGGCCAGATGGCCCTGCCCGCCCTCTGCGAGCGCGACCCGGCCTTGCGGCCCGGCGCCGACGCCGTGGCGCGCCTGGGCCTGGCGGCCTGGCAGCGGGGTGAAACCGTGCCGGCCGAGCTGGCTGCGCCCTTGTATGTCCGCGACAAGGTTGCCTTCACGACGGCCGAGCGGGCCGAAGGGGCTGGCGGCAATCCCCGTGCCCGGGTTCCGGGGCCGGCGGCGGCCGCGCCAGGGCCCGCGGGCGGCGCGGCCCTGCCTGCCGGCATGACGCTGTCGCCCATGACGCGTGGCGACATCGACGCGGTGCTGGCCATCGAGACCGCCGTGCAGGCGTTTCCCTGGACCGCCCGCAACATCCAGGATGCCCTGGCGGCAGGCTATCCGGCCTGGGTGCTGCGCGAGGCCGGCGGCGCCGCTGCCGGCTTCTACATCGCCATGCACGCCCCCGACGTGGCGCATCTGCTGGTCATCGCCGTGCGCCGCGATGCGCAGGGCGGCGGGCTGGGGCGTTATCTGATGGCGCATTGCGAAGCTGCCGCGGCGGCCCTGGGGCTCGAGGGCGTGCTGCTGGAAGTGCGGCCATCCAATGAGCAGGCGCAGCGCTTCTATGCCAGGCAGGGATTCAAGCAGATCGGCCTGCGGCGTGGCTATTACCCGGCCGCCCACGGCGGGCGCGAGGATGCGCGCGTGCTGCAGAAGCCGCTGGCCGTCGTGGAGCGTCAGCCGTGACCGGCATCGACACTTTTGTGCCGCCCGCGCCGCCGCGGCCCAGCGCGCTGCAGCGCGCGTGGCTGCGCGAAATCGGCATCGACAAAGTCTGGGGGGCGCCGCCTGCGCCCAAGCCTGCCGCCACGCAGGTTTCGGCAGGGGAGACGCGCGCTGCGCCACCTGCCGCCGCCGTTACGCCGGCAAGCCAGACCCCGCCGGCACAGCCGCCGGCACGCGCGCCTTCGTCGGCGGATGCGAACGCCGCCCGCCAGGCCGCTGCCGCTGCCCGCCAGGCGCTGATGCCAGGCAAGACCGGCAGATCCGCCGCCGCGCCTGCGGCGCCGGCCATGCCGCAATCGGCCGACACCGCGGCCGCCGTGGCGGGCGCCGACCTGGCGCAATTGCGCGAGATGGTGGTGGGCTGTACCGCCTGCGGCCTGTGCCATGGCCGCAAGCAGGCCGTCTTCGGCACGGGCGCCCCGGCAGCGCGCTGGCTGGTGGTGGGCGAGGCGCCGGGCGAGCAGGAGGACCGCAAGGGAGAGCCTTTCGTGGGCCGTTCGGGCCAGTTGCTGGACGCCATGCTGGCCTCGGTCGGCATGAGCCGGGACAAGGACGTCTTCATCGCCAATGTCATCAAGTGCCGGCCGCCTGGCAACCGCAATCCCAAGCCCGAGGAGATCGCGGCGTGCAGTCCGTATCTGCTGCGCCAGATCACCTTGCTGAAGCCGGAGCGCATCCTGGTGGTGGGGCGCTTCGCCGCCCAGACGCTGCTGCAGACCGAGGCGTCCATCGCCAGCCTGCGTGGCCGGGTGCATCACCTGGACGCGCCTGACGGACGCCGGATTCCGCTGGTGGTCAGCTATCACCCGGCTTACCTGCTGCGCAGCCCGTTGGAAAAGGCGCGTGCGTGGCAGGACCTGCAACTGGCCGTCACGCTGGACAAGCCCGCGGGCTGAGTCCGTTCGGCCGATACAGCAAAAAGGCGCCCAATTTTGGGCGCCTTTTTGCTTGGGCATGATGCGTGCGGCGTGGGCCTCAGAGCGCCTTGCCGTGCCCCTCCTGGCCGATGAGGCCGTGCAGGCTCGGGTCGCGGCGCAGGTTGGCGCGGGCCCAGATGATGACCAGGGCCATCAGCGTGGTGACCAGCAGGCCGAAGATCACGATGATGGTGTTGATGGGCAGGTGCAGCTTCAGCATGATCGTGTAGGCCGCGACCATCAGCAGGATGTTCAACTGTTCGTTGAAGTTCTGCACGGCGATGGAGTGGCCCGCCGACAGCAGCACGTGGCCGCGATGCTGCAGCAGCGCGTTCATGGGCACCACGAAGAAGCCCGCCAGCGCGCCCGTGATCAGCAGCAGCAGGTAGACGCTCCAGGGCGAATAGACCAGCGGCATCATCATGACCACCACGCCCATCAGGGCCCCGACGGGCAGCACGGACAGCGCGCGGGTCAGCGGGATGCGGCCGGCCAGCACGGAGCCGACGACGGTGCCCAGCGCCGCCACGCCCATCAGCATGGAGGCCTTGTCCAGGCCGTAGCCCAGGTGCGAGCGGCCCCACTCGATGACGATGAGCTGCAGCGTGGCGCCGGCGCCCCAGAACAGCGTGGTCACCGCCAGCGAGATCTGGCCCAGCTTGTCGCGCCACAGGGTGCGCACGTAGCCCCGGAAGGTGGCGATGAGCTTGATGGGGTTCTTCTGTTGCGGCGGATAGGTGATGTGGGTGTGCGGGATCAGCAGGTTGCAGGCCGCGGCGCCCAGGTACACGAAGGCGATCACCAGGATCGCCGCCTCGGCGGGGGTGCTCACCAGCGTGCGGGCCCATTCGTGGGCCAGCAGCCAGCTGGAGACGCTCGACGAGATGAGCCAGCCGCCCACGACCGTGCCCAGGATGATGGAGATGACGGTCAGGCCTTCGATCCAGCTGTTGCCCTTGACCAGCAGGTGGGGGGGCAGCATTTCGGTGACGATGCCATACTTGGCGGGCGAGTAGGCGGCCGCGCCGATGCCGACCAGGGCATAGGCGGCGCACACCAGATAGGTCTGGCCGGTGGACGAGAGGCCGAAACTGGCGTAGCAGAACATCAGCAGACAGCCCGTGACCTTCAGGGCGTTGGTGATGAACATGACCCGGCCCTTGGGGTACGAGTCGGCAAAGGCGCCCACGAAGGCGGCCAGCGCGACGTACGAGGCGGCGAAGCACCACTTCATGGCCGGCGTCATCCAGTCGGGCCCGTGAAGCTCCTGGATGAGCGCGATGGCGGCGATGAACAGCGCGTTATCGGCCAGCGACGACAGCGCTTGCGCGCCCATGACCAGGTAAAAGCCTCGTTTCAAGCGTTGCCTCCGATGGTGCCCGCGTCACTCCCCCGCTGGGGCGCGCCGGGGGCTATTTGTATCGCCGGGAAAAAAGTGTCAGCGAGTATAGCCGCTGGGCCCGGCGGCGCCTGCGGTATCATTGGCCTCGATGACGAAGACGGCCCCGGATGGGGCCGCTTTTGCACCGCGGTATCCCGTCCCGACAGGCCTTGCATGCCGGTGGCGCCAGGGAAACCGGCGCCAGGCCTGAAGGCTGGACCTGCGCGCCGGGCTGTTGTTCCCGGCCCACGCCGTGCGTCGCCGCTGTCCCTTGGCCTAGCCCCGGGTCCTTGTCCGCCCGGATCCGCAATACCTTGCGCTTCTCTCTTCCTTCTTGCAACCGTGCGCCTGATCCAGATAAAACTTGCCGGCTTCAAGTCCTTCGTCGACCCGACCGCCATCCCCGTGCCCAGCCAGCTGGTGGGGGTGGTGGGGCCTAACGGTTGCGGCAAGTCCAACATCATCGACGCGGTGCGTTGGGTGCTGGGCGAGACCAAGGCGTCCGAACTGCGCGGCGAATCGATGCAGGACGTGATCTTCAGCGGCTCGGGCAACCGCAAGCCGGCCGCGCGCGCCTCGGTCGAGCTGGTGTTCGACAACGCCGAGGGCCGTGCCGTCGGGCAGTGGAGCACCTACGCCGAGATCGCCGTGCGCCGCGTGCTGACGCGCGACGGCACCAGCAGCTACTACGTCAACAACCAGCAGGTCCGCCGCCGCGACATCCACGACATCTTCCTGGGCACGGGCCTGGGATCGCGTGGCTACGCGATCATCGGCCAGGGCATGATCAACCGCCTCATCGAGGCCAAGCCCGAAGAGCTGCGCGTCTACCTGGAAGAGGCCGCGGGCGTCTCGCGCTACAAGGAGCGCCGCCGCGAAACCGAGAACCGCCTGTCGGACACGCGCGAGAACCTGACGCGGGTGGAAGACATCCTGCGCGAACTGGGCAGCCAGCTCGAGCGCCTGGAAAGCCAGGCCGAGGTGGCGCGCCAGTACCGCGAGCTGGAAGCCGACGGCGAGCGCAAGCAGCACCTGCTCTGGTTCCAGCGTGAAACCGCCGCCAAGAAAGAGCGCGCCCAGAAGGCGCTGGAAATCGAGCAGGCGCAAACCGAACTCGAAGGCGCGGTCGCCGCCCTGCGCACCGACGAGGCCGCGCTGGAGTCGCGCCGCCAGGCCCATTACGCCGCCAGCGATGCCGTGCACACGGCCCAGGGCGCCCTGTACGAAGCGAATGCGCAGGTCAGCACGCTGGAGGCCGAGATCCGCCACGTGGTCGATTCGCGCAACCGCCTGCAGGCGCGTCGCGTGCAGTTGCAGCAGCAGATCGACGAGTGGCGCGCCCAGCAGGAACACTGCACCGAACAGATCGCCCAGTCCGAGGAAGAGCTGGCCGAAGGCGCGGCGCGCGCCGAGGCGTCGCAGGCCGCCGCGGCCGATGCGCAGACGCTGTTGCCCGATGCCGAGCGCCGGGTGCGTGAAGCGGCCGCCTCACGCGACGAAATGCGCAGCGCGCTGGCAAAGGTCGAGCAGAGCCTGGCGTTGGCCGCGCAGGCACAGCGCGACGCCGACCGCCAACTGCAAAGCCTGGAGCAGCGCCGCGAGCGCCTGGAGCAGGAACTGCGCGAACTGCAGGCGCCGGATCCCGTGCGCCTGGAAGAACTGGCCGGTGCCAAGGCGGTGGCCGAAGACCAGCTGCATGAAGCCCAGGAGACGCTGGCCGAGCTCGAGGCCCGCGTGCCGCAGGCCGATGCCGAGCGTTCCAGCGCCCAGCAGGCCGCGCAGGCCGAGGCCCAGTCGCTGGCCAAGCTGGATGCCCGCCTGGCTGCATTGTCCAAGCTGCAGGAAGACGTGCAGAAGCAGGGCACGCTGGAACCCTGGCTGGCCCGCCACGAACTGGCAGGCCTGGGCCGCCTGTGGCAGAAGCTGCACATCGAGCCGGGTTGGGAAACCGCGCTGGAGTCCGCCCTGCGCGAGCGCATGGCCGGCCTGGAGGTGCGCAACCTGGACTGGGCGCGCGCCTTCGCCGAGGACGCGCCGCCCGCGCGCCTGGCGTTCTATCAATTGCCCGTGCCGGCTGCCGTGCCGGCGCCGCCTGCCGGCCTGACGCCGCTGGCCAGCCTGCTGCGCATCACCGATCCGGCGCTGCGCACCCTGCTGGCCGACTGGCTGCGCAACGTCTACACCACGCCAGACCTGGCGCAGGCGCTGGGCGCGCGCGCCAGCCTGCCCGAGGGGGCGGTGCTGGTCGTCAAGAGCGGCCACCTGGTCGATGCGCACAGCGTGCGTTTCTACGCCGCCGATTCCGAGCAGGCTGGCATGCTGGCGCGACAGCAGGAAATCGAGAACCTGCAGCGCGAGATCAAGGCGCAGCAACTGATCGCCGACCAGTCCCGCAGCGCGGTGGCCCGCGCCGAGGCCGGCTGGCAGCAGGTCAGCCAGGCGCTGGCCCCGGCGCGCCAGCGCGTGTCCGAGGTCACGCGCCGCCTGCACGACCTGCAGCTTGAACATTCACGCCTGCAGCAGCAGGCCCAGCAAACCGGCGAGCGCGCCGCGCGCCTGCGCGAAGACATGGAAGAGATCGGCGTGCAGCAGGAAGAGCTGCGCGCCGCCCGCGAGGAAGCGGAAGCCCGTTTCGAGTCGCTGGACGAGGAGCTGGGCGAGAAGCAATCCGTCTTCGCCGACGCCGAGATCGCGGGCGAGGACCTGGCCGCCCAGGCCGAGGCTGCCCGTGCCCGCCTGCGCGAGCTGGAGCGCGCCGCCCAGGAGGCCGACTTCACCGAGCGTGGCCTGCGTGCCCGCATCGTCGACCTGCAGCGCAACCAGCAGCTGGCTGCCGAGCAGACCCGCCGTGCCGGCGTCGAGCTCGAACAGTTGCAGGAAGACCTGGCCGTGCTGGATGCCTCGGCTGCCGAGGCCGGCTTGCAGGATGCGCTGGAGCTGCGTGCCGAGCGCGAGGAGTCGCTGTCGCGCGCCCGCATCGAGCTGGATGATCTGTCGGCGCAACTGCGTTCCGCCGACGAAGAGCGCCTGCAACGCGAGCGCTCGCTCGAGCCGCGCCGGGCGCGGATCATGGAATTGCAGCTGCAGGAGCAGGCCGCGCGCCTGGCCATCGAGCAGTTTGCCGAGCAGCTGGACGCGCGCCAGGTGGACCGCGATGCGCTGGCCGCCGACCTGGAAACGCTGGACGAGTCGTGGCGCCGCGTGAACTGGCTGCAGTCCGAGGTGCAACGCATCTCGCGCCAGATCGAATCCCTGGGCTCCGTGAACCTGGCGGCGCTGGACGAATTGAACACCGCGCGCGAGCGCAAGGGCTTCCTGGATTCCCAGCACGCCGACCTGAACGAGGCCATCGAGACGCTCGAAGACGCGATCCGCAAGATCGATCGCGAGACGCGCGCCTTGCTGCAGGAAACCTTCGAGACCGTGAACGGTCACTTTGGAGACCTGTTCCCCAGGCTGTTCGGGGGCGGCGAGGCCAAGCTCATCATGACGGGCGAGGAAATCCTGGATGCGGGGCTGCAGGTCATGGCGCAGCCGCCGGGCAAGCGCAACAGCACCATCCACCTGCTGTCGGGGGGAGAGAAGGCGCTGACGGCGACCGCCCTGGTGTTTGCGCTCTTCAAGCTGAATCCGGCGCCGTTCTGCCTGCTCGACGAGGTGGACGCGCCGCTGGACGACGCGAATACCGAGCGGTATGCCAACCTCGTCAGCAGCATGAGCGAACAGACCCAGTTCCTGTTCATCTCGCACAACAAGATCGCCATGCAGATGGCCAAGCAACTGGTGGGCGTGACGATGCAGGAACAAGGGGTTTCGCGTATCGTGGCCGTGGACATCGATTCCGCGGTGCAATGGGCTGCCGAGGCGGCCTGAGTACCGTAGGCGCCGTCCCTCGCGGACTGGCAGCGGAGTAAAAAGAATGAGTGATTTGCAGATCGGACTGGTCGTATTGGGCGTGTTGATCATCGCCCTGGTGCTGGGATTCAACTGGTGGCAGGACCGCCGTGCGCGCGAGCGCATGCAGGCGCATTTCCCGGCCTCCGAGCACGACCCGCTATTGGGCGCGGGCGAAGCCGGCCCCGCGGAGGGGCGCCGTGAACCGGGCATGGCCGCGTCGCGCTACGACGCGGCCGGTAACGATGCCGCGGCTGCCGCGCCCGAGGCCCACGACACCGAGGAAACCGACGATGGCAGCGAGGTCGTCATCGATCTCGCCCTGGCCGGTTCGGTGCGTGGCGCCGACCTGATCCCGATGCTGCAGGGCCTGCGCAGCGCCGGCCGCAAGCCCATACGCGTCTTTGCCGAAAGCGATCGCGGCCGCCACGCGGCGCGCCTGCGTTCCGACGAATCCTATGTGTCGCTGCAACTGGCGGTGCTGCTGGCCAACCGCAGCGGTCCGCTGACCGCCATCGAGTGGTCGCAGGCCTGGGGACGGGCGCAAGACCTGGCCGAAAGGCTGGAGGCCACGGTCGAGGGGCCCGATCAGCAGGCCGTGCTGGATCGCGCTGCCCGGCTGGACGACACCTGCGCCGCCCTGGACACCCAGGTGGGCCTGACGGTGCTGCTGGGCGCGGCCCAGCCCGTCGATACCGTGCTGCGCGCGGCCCGCGACATCGGCTTCGCCGACCTGGACGGCCGGCTGGGCTGGCTGTCCGACGAAGGCATTGCCCGTTTCACGCTGTCGCGAGGCGATGGCCAACCCTTCGAAGGCGGACCGGGCACGGTCGAGCGCCTGAGCCTGCTGCTGGACGTGCCGTGCAGCCCGCCCGACGACCAGCCCTTCGGCCGCATGGTCAAGGTTGGCCGCGAGCTGGCCGCGCGCCTGCGCGCGGACCTGGTGGACGACCAGGGCAGGCCGCTGCATGACGGCGCCCACGCCGGCATCGACGAGCGCCTGCAGGTGCTGTATACCCAACTGGAGCAGGCCGGCTTGCGCGCCGCCAGCCCGCGAGCCCAGCGAGTGTTCTCTTGAGCCAAGGCAAGTCGGCTGGCGGCGTCGCCCCAGCCCAGGAAGTGGCGCGCCTGCGCGAAGAAATCGAGCATCACAACGTCCTGTACTACACCCAGGACGCCCCGGAAATCTCCGACGCCGAGTACGACGCGCTCATGCGCGCGCTGCAGGCGCTGGAGGCCGAGCACCCTGAACTCATCACGCCCGAGTCGCCCACGCAGCGCGTCGGCGCCGCGCCCGTGGCCGCGTTCGGCAGCGTCACGCATGCCGTGCCGATGCTGTCGCTGGGCAATGCCTTCGATCCCGAGGAAGCCCGCGCCTTCGACCAGCGGGTCAGCGACACGCTGCGCCGCGCGGGCCTGCTGGGCGCCGAGGCGCAGGCCGCTTATTTCTGCGAGCAGAAGCTCGATGGCCTGGCGATCAGCCTGCGCTATGAAAAGGGCGTGCTGGTGCAGGCCGCCACGCGCGGCGATGGCACCACGGGCGAGGATGTCACCAGCAATATCCGGACGATCAAGTCCATTCCCCTGCGCCTGAAGGGCGCCGCGCCGCGCGTGCTGGAAGTGCGCGGCGAAGTGTTCATGAACCGCGAGGACTTCGAGCGCCTGAACGCGGCGCAGGCCGAGCGCGGCGAGAAGGTCTTCGTGAACCCGCGCAACGCGGCCGCGGGCAGCCTGCGCCAGCTCGATCCGCGCATCACGGCGCGCCGGCCCTTGCGCTTCTATGCCTACAGCTGGGGCGAAGTGCATGGCCTGCCACGCAGCCAGCCGGGCCTTTTCGACGAACCCGCGCCGGGCGTGCGCGAGGCGTCCGAGTTGCCGCGCGAGACGCACGGCGAGATGCTGGCCTGGTTGGCCGAGCTGGGCCTGCCCGTGAACACGCGCCACAACGCGCTGAAGTCCGGCGCCGATGGGCTGCTGGACTATTACGCGACCGTGGGCGAGGCCCGGGCGGGCCTGGGCTACGACATCGACGGCGTCGTCTACAAGCTGGATTCCCTGCCCGGCCAGCGCGTGCTGGGCTACGTGGCGCGCGCGCCGCGCTTTGCAGTCGCGCACAAGTTCCCCGCGGAAGAGGCCACGACCCGACTGCTGGCCATCGAGGTGCAGGTGGGCCGCACCGGCGCCATCACGCCCGTGGCGCGGCTGGAGCCCGTGTTCGTGGGCGGCGTCACCGTCACCAACGCCACCCTGCACAACGAAGGCGAGATCGAACGCAAGGACGTGCGCATCGGCGACACCGTCGTGGTGCGCCGTGCGGGCGATGTGATTCCCGAGGTCGTGGGGCCGGTGCTGGACAAGCGTCCGGCAGACGCCACGCAATTCGTCATGGCCACGTATTGCCCGGTCTGCGGCTCGGCCATCGAACGTCCGGAGGGCGAGGCCGTATCGCGCTGCACGGGCGGCCTGTTCTGCGCCGCGCAGCGCAAGCAGTCGCTGCTGCACGCCGCGGGACGCAAGGCGCTGGACATCGAGGGTCTGGGGGAGAAGCTGGTCGATCAACTGGTCGACAGCGATCGCGTCAAATCATTGGCCGATCTCTTCACGCTGAAGGCCGAGGAACTGGCCGACTTCGACCGCATGGGCCAGAAGTCCGCCGAGAACCTGGTGCAGGCGCTGGACGTGGCGCGCAAGCCCTCGCTGGGCCGCCTCATCTTTGCCCTGGGCATCCGGCATGTCGGGGAAACCACCGCGCGCGATACCGCCAGGCATTTCGGCTCCATCGACGCGGTCATGGACGCGTCCGAGGAAGCGCTGCTGGCGGTGCCGGATGTCGGCCCGGTCGTGGCGGGGTCGCTGCATCGTTTCTTCCAGGAGGAACACAACCGCGAGGTCGTGCGGCAACTGAAGCAGCAGGGCGTGGATCCGCAGCCCGAGGCACAGGCCCAGGGCGGCGGCGTGCTGGCCGGCAAGACCCTGGTGCTGACCGGCACCTTGCCGGAATGGACCCGCGACGACGCCACCCGCCACATCCTGGCGGCGGGCGGCAAGGTGAGCGGTTCCGTCTCGAAGAAGACCGCCTATCTGGTGGCGGGGGAAGAGGCGGGCAGCAAGCTCGCCAAGGCCCAGGAGCTGGGCGTGGCCATCCTGGACGAGGCAGGGCTGAAAGCCTTGCTGGCACTGGCCTAGCGCCGGGTTTGGGAACAGCGGGCTCGGGGCACGGCTGCCTGCTTGCCTAACGCTGCGCCGGCGCGACCGGCGCAAGCGGCACCCGCAGCCTGCGCATCAGGCTGCGGGCATCGCGTGGCGCGCACACCTTCACGTCGTTGTCGAAGTAGCAATACACGTCCCGGTGCGCCGCACGCGGCGCGCGACCGTCCACGCGCCGTGCGTCAGCGGGCTCGCCGCCACGGGACCAGCGCGTGATGCGCTTGGCCCAGCGCTCGATCGCTGGGTCGTCGTAGCCGTTTTCATAGCGTTTTTTGTCGCCATGCAGGCGCAGGTACAGGAAGTCGGCAGTCACGTCTTCCAGCACCGGCCACTTGCCGGCGGTATCGGCCACCACCAGCGCCACGCCGTAATGACGCAGCATCTGTGCCACCGCCGGGTCGGCGAAACTGTCGTGGCGCACTTCCAGGGCATGCCGCAGCGCCTGGGACGTCAGGGGTGTCAACGCGGCGCGCCCATCCAGGCGATGCTCGTGCTTGCGGGCCAGCGCCGAGGCCGCGTCGGTGTCCCGTGGCAGAAGCGCCAGGAAGTTCTCCAATAGCCTGGCGTCGAAGGCCAGGCTGGGCGGCAACTGCCACAGCATCGGTCCCAGCTTGTCACCCAGCGCCAGCACCCCCGAGGCCATGAAATTTGCCATGGGCGTGCGCACGTCGTGCAGCCTGCGGATATGGGTGATGTAGCGCGGCGCCTTGATGCTGAAGACGAAGCCTTGGGGCGTGTCGTCGCGCCAGCGCCGATAACGCGCAGGCGTTTGCAGGGAGTAGAACGAACCATTCAGCTCGATGCTGCAGAACTGCCGCGACGCCCAGGCCAGCTCGCGATTCTGCGTCAGGTCGTCGGGATAGAAGCTGCCGCGCCAGGGCGCATAGCGCCACCCCGAGATGCCGATGCGCAGCGCGACAGGGTGCTTGGGGCGAGAGGGCGTGGTTCGCGAGGTCATGGGGACTTATAGCGCCGACCGAGGCGGCACGCCCGGGATGTCATGGCCGGTTGCCAGCGGTCACGCTCGGGCACGGGGAAGTGGCGTGAGTGAACCGTGACGGCTTGACCTCAAGCCCGCTTGAGGTCCGACCATGCCGGGTATCGCACTTGCATGCGTGCCCGTGGCCAGCCTGGTTCCCGGGCCATCCGCCACCAGGAGCCGCTCATGACCGCTGCACCTTCCCCCCTGACCTTCATCAACCCGCCCGGCCTGTACGATCCGCGTCCCAACGGCTATTCGCACGTGGCTGTCGTCTCCCCCTGCACGCGCATGGTCTACGTGTCGGGGCAGGGCGGCGAGGATGCCAGCGGCGCGCTGCCCGCGGAGTTCGCGGCGCAGGTGCAGCAGGCCCTTTCCAATCTCGTCACCGCGCTGCATGCCGCGCAAGCCCAGCCGCGCGATGTGGCCAAGTTGACCGTGCTGGTGGTGGACCATTCCGAAGCACGCCTGGGTGTGCTCTCGCAGGCCTTGGGGGCCCTGTGGGGGAAAGCGCCGCCGCCCGCCTGCACCCTGATCCCCGTGCCCCGTCTGGCACTGGATGGCATGCTGATCGAGATCGAGGCAACCGCGGTGTTGCCTGCCTGATGCCATGCCGTGTGGCGCCGGCAAGGAAAAAGCCCCGGCAGATGCACTGACCGGGGCTTTTTCACGCGTAAGGCGCGTCGTGCTTACTGCACCTTGGCCTTTTCACGCAGGCCGTTGCGGTAGGTCGTGAAGGCTTGCTGGCGCAGCATTTCCTCGATCTGTGGGCGAACCTGGTCCAGCGGGGGGAATTCCACGGGACGGGCGTCCTCGACCTGGATGACGTGCCAGCCGAATTGGGTCTGCACCGGCTTGGCGCTGATCTCGCCCTTCTTCAGCGCGGTCACGGCCTGCGCGAAAGGTTGGACGTAGTTCGAGGCCGGGGCCCAGCCCAGTTCACCGCCACGCTCGGCGCTGCCCGGATCCTTGGAGTTCTTCTTGGCCAGGTCTTCGAACTTGGCCTTCTTGCCCGTCAGTTGGGCGGTCAGGTCGTTGGCCAGCTTCTCGTCTTCGACCAGGATGTGGCGAACCTTGTATTCCTGCTGATTGCCTTGCTCGGCCTTCAGCTTGTTGTACTCGGCTTGCACCTGGGCGTCGGTGACGGGGTTCTTCTTCAGGAAGTCGGCTTGCAGCGCGCGCACCAGGATGCCCTGGCGGGTCAGGTCGAGTTCGGTCTGGACTTCGGGCTGCTTGGCCACGCCAGCCTTTTCGGCGGCTTGCAGCAGCACTTCACGGGTGATCAGTTCCTGCTTGACCTGTTCGCGCAGCTGGGGCGAATCGGTGGCACCTTGCGTGACGAGCAGCGAGACGAACTGGTCGACGCTTTTCTGCGTGATGGCCTTGCCGTTGACCGTCGCGACGTTCTGGGCGTACAGCGGAGCGGAGAGGGTCAGGGCCGCCAGCGCCAGGGCGATACGTTTCATGGGAAGGAACTTCCTTTCAGGGAGACTGGGCATCCAGCGCCAGGGCATGGATGGGATAGGGGATCAAATCCTGCAAATGATGATACACCAGCCGATGCCGCGCCACGGGCGTCAGGCCGGTGAAACAGGCGGCCACGATGCGGACGCGATAATGGCTCGCGCCGCCTGCCGCGCCGGCATGGCCGGCGTGCAGGTGGGACTCGTCCAGGATGTCCAGCGACTGGGGTTCCAGGGCCGCCAGGCGGGCGCGGATGAGCGCCATGCGTTCGGTGTCGGCGCCGCTCATGGCTGGCGCTCCTGTTCTGTCAGCGGCTTGGCGGGAAGGTCGTCGCCGGCGCCTGCGCCGGTTTCCTCGGGCGCCTGCATGTGGCGGCCCAGCCAGAGCGACTGGCCGATGACGAAGACCAGCAGCAGGCCCATCAGGCCGAAGACCTTGAAGCTGACCCACTGGCTCTCGGTGTAGTGGCCAGAGAAGGCGACGTACAGGTTGGCGCAGCCCGCCAGCACGAAGAAGAGGGTCCAGCTGGCGTTGAAGCGGTCCCAGATGTTGTCGGGCATCCGGATCTTGGCGCCCAGCAGCTTGCGCAGCAGGTTCTTGCCCAGCAGGTAGCGGGAACCGAGCAGCGCGCCGGCGAAGAGCCAGTAGACCACCGTGGGCTTCCACTTGATGAAGGCCTCGTCGTGCAGCAGCAGGGTGGCGCCGCCGAAGAAGACGATGACGCCCAGGTTGACCCAGTGCATGCCCTCGATGGCCTTGCCCGTCAGCTTGAGCCAGGCGATCTGCAGCACGCCCGCGGCGATGGCCACGGCCGTGGCGACATAGATGTCCGCGAAGCGATAGGCCGCGAAGAAGAGAATCAGCGGAAAGAGATCGAACAGGAACTTCTTCATGCGGGATCGGGCTCGAAAGTCATGGAAAGGGAGTTGATGCAGTAGCGCAGGCCGGTGGGCGGCGGGCCGTCGGGAAACACGTGGCCCAGGTGCGAGTCGCAGATGTTGCACAGCACCTCGGTGCGCACCATGCCGTGGCTGGTGTCGGTTTCCTCGCGCACGCGCGCCGGGTCGATGGGGTCGAAATAGCTGGGCCAGCCACAGCCGGCGTCGAACTTGGTGTCGGAGGCGAAGAGCGGCGTGCCGCAGCCCACGCAACGATAGATGCCGGGCGTGCTGGTATTCCAGTATTCGCCGGTGAAGGCGCGTTCGGTGCCTTTCTGGCGGGCCACGTAATACTGTTCGGGGGTGAGCTGCTCACGCCATTCGGCGTCGGTTTTGGTGACTTTCTGCATGAGGTCTCCTGCCGGACTGCAAAGGGGACGGATCGAAGGGTATTGGACCACGGCGCCGCACCAGGGTTCTGTCCATTATCCCATCCCGGGGGGCTGATATCATTCCGCCCTACAAAAGCAGCTCATTCCCATAAATTCTCTGCGTTGCGGCACGGTCTGGCATCGCGCCCCCGCACCCAGGAGACACCATGACCTCTCGTAGCATGTTCCGGCTGTCCGCATGGACTGCCGCTCTGGCGCTGTCCTTGCCCCTGGGCGCCGCCCAGGCCCAGGTGAAGGTGGGGGTGACCGTGTCGAGCACCGGGCCCGCCGCCTCGCTGGGCATCCCCAGCCGCAACACCGTGGCCCTGCTGCCCACCGACGTCGACGGCATCAGGATCGAGTACATCGTGCTCGACGACGCCACCGATCCGACCCAGGCCGTGCGCAATACCCGCAAGCTGATCGCCGAGGACAAGGTGGACGTGGTGCTGGGCACCAACGGCACGCCCGGCTCGCTGGCCATGGTCGACGTGGCCGCCGAGACCGGCACGGCCATGATCAGCGTGGCCGCCAGCGCCAAGATCGTGCAGCCGGTGGACGAGAAGCGCCGCTGGGCCTTCAAGACGCCGCAGAACGACGCCCTGATGGCCGCCGCCCTGGGCGACGCGATGGTCAGGCAGAAGGTCAAGACCCTGGGCTTCATCGGCTTCTCCGATGCCTATGGCGAGGGCTGGCTGACCGAAATGACCCAGGCCGCGGAAAAGCGCGGCATCAAGGTCGTGGGCGTGGAACGCTATGCGCGCAACGACACCAGCGTCACCGGCCAGATCCTGAAGCTCGTGTCCGCGCGCCCCGACGCGATCCTGGTGGCCGGTTCGGGCACGCCCGTCGTGCTGCCGCAGAAGGAATTGAAGGCGCGCCGCTATGCCGGCCGCATCTACCAGACCCACGGCGCGGCCAACAGCGACGTGCTGCGCGTGTGCGGCCAGGACTGCGAGGGCATGATCCTGCCGGCCGGCCCGCTGCTGGTGGCCAGCCAGCTGCCCGACAGCCACCCGGTGAAGGCCTCGGCCCTGGTCTACACCGAGCTGTACGAAAAAGCGCATGGCGCCGGCTCCACCAACACCTTCGGCGGCCACCTGTGGGATGCCGGCCAGCTGGTGCTGGCTGCCGTGCCCAAGGCCGCCGCCACCGGCGCCAAGCCGGGCACGCCCGCTTTCCGTGCCGCCCTGCGCGACGCGATCGAAAGCGTGCAGAACCTGGCGGTTTCCCAAGGCGTCTTCAACATGAGCCCCACGGAGCACGCCGGTTTCGACGAACGTGCCCGCGTCATGGTGACCGTCAAGGGCGGCAAGTGGGTCTACCAGCCCGATCTCTGATTTTTCCCCATGATCCGCCGGGGCCGCCGCGGCCCGGCGCAAGGAAGCGTTTTTCCCGATGGATTTCACAATCGCCCTGATCCTGTCGCAGGACGGCATCGTCAATGGCGCCATCTATGCCCTGCTGGGCCTGGCGCTGGTCCTGGTGTTCGCGGTCACCCGCGTCATCTTCATTCCCCAGGGCGAATTCGTGACCTTCGGGGCCCTGACCCTGGCCATGCTGGTGGAGGGCAGGGTGCCTGGCACCGTGTGGCTGCTGCCCATCGCGGGCACGGTCGTGCTGGGCATGGAGCTGGTGCAGGCCTTGCGCACCGGCATTTATTCGGCCTTGCGCGGCACGCTGCTGACCTGTGTGCTGGTGCCCTGGGCCTTGTTCTATCTCACGCCCATCGCCGTGGCCGAGCAACTGCCGCTCTGGGGCAACGTGCTGCTGTCCCTGGCGCTGGTCGTGCCGCTGGGCCCCCTGCTGTATCGCGCCGCCTACCAGCCCCTGGCCGAAGCCAGCCCGCTGGTGCTGCTCATCGTGTCGGTGGCCGTGCACTTCGCCCTCATGGGCATGGGCCTGGTGTTCTTCGGCGCCGAGGGCTGGCGCACGCCGGCCTTCCTGGAGGGGCAGGTGGACTTCGGCGCGGTCAGCTGGTCGGCGCAAAGCCTTTTCGTGGTGGGCGCCAGCGCCGTGCTCATCACGGCGCTCTGGGCCTTCTTCGGCCACACCCTGTATGGCCGCGCCTTGCGCGCCACCGCCGTCAACCGGCGCGGCGCGCGCCTGGTCGGCATCAGCACCGCCCTGTCGGGCAGGCTCACCTTCACGTTGGCCGCGTTCATCGGCGCCTTCTCGGGCATGCTGATCGCGCCGGTCACCACCATCTACTACGACACCGGCTTCCTGATCGGCTTGAAAGGATTCGTGGCGGCCATCATCGGCGGCCTGGCCAGTTATCCGGTGGCCGCGGGCGGCGCCGTGCTGGTGGGGCTCATCGAGGCCTTCGCCTCGTTCTGGGCCAGCGCCTACAAGGAAGTCATCGTGTTCACCCTCATCATCCCGGTGCTGCTGTGGCGCTCGATCGCCAGCGGTCCGGTACACGAGGAGGACGCATAAATGGCGCGGCGTCTGCTTCTTGGCGGCTTCCTGCTGCTCCTGGCCGTGCTGCCCCAGGTGCCGGGCACGCCGGAATTCTGGATCACGCAGCTCAACTACATCGGCCTGGCCAGCCTCGTCGTGCTGGGCCTGGTGCTGCTCACGGGCGTGGGCGGGCTCACGTCCTTCGGGCAGGCCGCCTTCGTCGGCATCGGGGCCTATGCCTCGGCGTGGATGACCGTGCAGATCGGGCTTTCGCCCTGGCTGGGCCTCGTGGCCGGCCTGGCCGTGACGGCGCTGCTGGCCTTCGTGCTGGGCGCCATCACCTTGCGGCTCTCGGGGCATTACCTGCCCTTGGGCACCATCGCCTGGGGCCTGTCGCTGTACTACCTTTTCGGCAACATGGAATCGCTGGGCAAGCATGACGGCATCGCCGGCATCGCGCCCATTTCGCTCTTCGGCATGCCGATGGCCGCCGGGCGGGACATCTATTACCTCATCTGGATCGCGGTGCTGCTGGCGCTGTGGGGCACGCACAACCTGCTGGATTCGCGGCCGGGTCGCGCCATCCGCGCGTTGAAGAGCGGGGCGGGCATGGCCGAGTCCTTCGGCATCAACACCGCGCGCTACAAGGTCGTGATCTTCGTCTATGCGGCGCTGCTGGCCAGCGTGTCGGGCTGGCTCTATGCGCACATGCAGCGCGCCGTCAGCCCCAGCCCCTTCGGCCTGAACCACGGCATCGAATACCTGTTCATGGCCGTGGTGGGCGGCGCGGGCAGCGTCTGGGGGGCCCTGCTGGGTTCGGCCCTGGTGCTGACGCTCAAGGACCAGATCCAGACCGTCATGACCCACATGCTGGACCTGACGGGCAATTTCGAGATGATCGTCTTCGGCGTGCTGGTCGTCATCGCCTTGCAGTATGCGCGCGACGGCCTGTGGCCTTTCCTTGCCGCGGGCTGGCAGCGCGTGACGGGCGGTGCCGGCGCGCGTGGCCGCGCCGCGCCGCCCGAGGCGCCAGCG
>CAAHFF010000024.1_pt1 | contig 103354 bp, 88 predicted proteins | sample 2563761 | NCBI WGS metagenome assembly CAAHFF01 (sample SAMEA5543997, study PRJEB30075) | plant metagenome | biome: Evergreen Rainforest; feature: Forest; material: Leaf | place: Madagascar | collected 2016-11
AGTACAACACCGAACGCCCGCATAGCGCGCTGGGATACTTAACGCCGGAGCAGTTTGCTCAGGCGCATCGGCAACAACGGTTTTTAACCCTGGACTCTATGTCGGTGCCGTACTAAGTCTGGGGGCAGGTCAGAGCCCGTCCAACCGCCGCCCAGTGCCTTGTACAACGCGACCAGACTGGCCTGGCGGGCCAGTTCGGTCTGTACCAGGGTTTGCTGGGCAGCATTCAGAGCGCGCTGCGCATCGAGCACTTCTAGATAGCCGGATACGCCGTTGTCGTAGCGCAGCTTCACTAGGGTGTAGGCGGCACTCGCAGCCTCCACGCGCTTTTGCTGCGCTTCAACTTGCACGTCCACCACCCCGCGCAGGGCCAGCGCATCGGCGACCTCTCGGAACGCGGTCTGGATGGCCTTCTCATACTCGGCCACGGCGATATCCCGATCTGCCTTGGAGATCGACAGGTTTGCACGCAGGCGCCCGCCGTTGAAGATCGGCAGGCTGATCTGCGGCACAAAACTCCATGCGCGTCCGCCGCTGTCGAACAGTTCGGAAAGGTCGTCGCTCGCACGACCGGCGCTGCCGGTCAGATGGATGCTCGGGAAGAAGGCCGCCCGTGCGGTACCGATGTTGGCATTGGCCGCGATCAGGTGATGCTCGGCAGCCAGGATGTCGGGACGATGCTGCAACAGGTCCGACGGCAGCCCCGCCGGAATGGCCTCCACGCCCAACGTCCGGCCGAATTGGGGCGGTTCCTGTGACTGGAGCGAGTCTGGCAGCGGCGCGCCCACCAGCAACTCCAGTGCATTGAAGTCCTGCTCCACTTGGCTGCTCAACGCCAGTGCATCGAACCGGGCCGCTTCCATTTCACCTTCAGCTTGACGCAGTTCCAGATCGTTCGCGCTACCGACCCCATGACGTTCCCATTGCAGGGCGAGTGCCTCCACGCGGCTGCGCAGCGTTTCATCGGCCAGCCACGAACGCTCCAGATCGGCCACCAAGGTCATGTAGCTCGTGGCAACTTCGGCCAGGAGGCTGATATGGACCGACCTCTGCGCCTCCTCGGTGGCCAGGTAGGACTGCAACGCCTGAGCCTTGAGGCTACGCACGCGACCAAACAGGTCCAGCTCGTAGGAGCTGATGCCGACATCGGCACTGTACGTGCGACTGATGCCGCCGACGCCGCTTGACGACACCGACGCTGGCGTCCGCTGCGCTGCCTCTGACGCACCGACCGCTACCTGCGGCAAGAGTTCGGCACGCTGGATACGGTACTGCGCGCGTGATTTCTCGATATTCAGTACAGCGATGCGCAGATCACGGTTGTTCTCCAGCGCCAGTTGCATCACTTCCCGCAACGTCGGGTCGGCGATCAACTGCTGCCACGAGATATCTGCAGCCCTGCCCTCACCGCCAGCCGAGGCCGGCAGCGTGGGCCAGTGCGCCGAGACCGGCGCATCGGGTTGCTGGTACCTCGGTGCCAGCGTGGTGCAGCCGCCCAGCAGGGCCGCCAGCAGCGCCAGCGCCGGGGGACACACATGGCGACGAAGGTTTCCGGAAAATGGGTTCACGGGGCGTACCGAAGCGGGGAGAGAACCGGCGGGAGGGCGGATCGCCCTCCCGCCGGGGGTGCCGTCCATTGCAGACGACAGGCCAGCCCCAAAGGAGGGTGGGACTGGCCGGTACCCGCCATCGCTCGAAGATGACGGGACGGGGGACGCGGACGGCGTTCGCGGCGCCGCACCGCGTGGACGCGGAAGTAGGGTCATGACGGCTCTTCCGGCGGCAGCGCAGCGGCGGCGGGCGCAGCCCGCTTCTTCTTGAACAGGCTCGCCACCACCACGAAGAACAGCGGCACGAGGAAGATCGCCAGCACGGTTGCGGTCACCATGCCGCCAATCACGCCGGTGCCGATCGCATGCTTGCTGGCGGAACTGGCACCGGAAGCGAACGCCAGCGGGATCACGCCAACGGTGAAGGCCAACGAGGTCATGATGATCGGGCGCAGGCGCAGGCGTGCGGCTTCGATGGCCGCCTCCACCAGCGGCTTGCCCTGCTTCTCGACCAATTCACGGGCGAACTCGACGATTAGGATCGCGTTCTTGGCCGACAGGCCGATCGTGGTCAGCAGGCCTACCTGGAAGAAGACGTCGTTACCCAGGCCGCGCATCAGCGTGGCCACCACAGTGCCGATCACGCCCAGCGGCACGACCAACATCACCGAGAACGGGATCGACCAACTCTCGTAGAGCGCTGCTAGGCACAGGAACACAATCAGCAACGACAACGTGTACAACCCGAGCGTCTGATCGCCGGCCATGCGCTCCTCGTAGGACAGACCGGTCCAGGACAGACGCACGCCCGCCGGCAACTGCGCGGCGATCTTCTCGACCTCAGCCATCGCCTCACCCGAACTCATTCCCGGTGCCGGCACGCCCAGCAGTTCCACCGCCGGCACACCGTTGTAGCGCTCCAGCTTGGGCGAACCGTAGATCCACTTGCCAGTGGCGAACGCGGCGAAGGACACCATCTGCCCGGCGTTGTTGCGCACATGCCACTTGTCAAAATCCTCCTGTGCAATGCGCGATTCGTCCACGCCCTGGATGAAAACCTTCTTGACTCGGCCCTTGTCGACGAAGTCATTGACATAGGACGAACCCCAGGCCGCCGACAGCGTGTTGTTGACGTCGACGAGCGACAGGCCCAGTGCCTGCACCTTCTCATCGTCGATCAGCACCTGGTATTGCGGCTCGTCGTTCATGCCGTTGGGGCGGACCATGGCCAGCCCCGGGTTCTGCGTGGCCATGTCCAGGAACTGGTTGCGCGCCTGCATCAGCTTGTCGTGACCCAACCCACCCTGATCCTCCAGGTGCAGGTTGAAGCCGGTAGCATTGCCCAGTTCCACGACCGACGGTGGCACGATCGCCAGCACGAAGCCATCCTTGATCTGGCTGAAGCGCCCCATCGAACGCTGTGAAAGCTCGAATACGCTGCTCTTGCGTTCGTTCCAAGGTTTCAGGCTGACGAAAGCCATGCCCGAGCCTTGGCTGCGGCCTGCGAAGTTGAAGCCGGTGACAGACATGACCGATGCAACGGTGTCTCCCTCTTCCTTGATGAGGTAGTCGGTCACCTGCTTCATCACTTCCTTGGTGCGCTCGGCACTGGTGTTCGGCGGCATCTGTACCTGCACGAACATGTTGCCCTGGTCTTCGTCGGGCAGGAACGAAGTGGGAATCTGCGGATACAACAACGCCAGCAGCGCCACGATCATCAGGAATGCCGCCATGCCTCGCTTACGAGCACCAAGCAGGCGCGTCACGCCGCCCTGGTAGCGCAGCGTGCTGCGCTCGAACCAGCGGTTGAACCAGCCAAAGAAGCCCTTCTTCTTCTCATGATGTTCGTGATTGACTGGCTTTAGCAGAGTCGCGCACAGCGCCGGCGTAAAGACGATCGCCACCAGCACCGACAGCGCCATCGCCGAGACGATCGTGATCGAGAACTGGCGGTAGATCACGCCGGTGGAACCGCCGAAGAATGCCATCGGCACGAACACCGCCGACAGCACCAGGCCGATGCCGACCAGCGCGCCGGTGATCTGGCCCATCGACTTGATCGATGCTTCCTTCGGCGACAGGCCTTCCTCGACCATCAAGCGCTCGACGTTCTCGACCACGACGATGGCGTCATCCACCAGCAAGCCGATGGCCAGCACCAGGCCGAACATGGTCAGGATGTTGATGGTGAAGCCAAACGAGGCCATCACCCCGAAAGTACCCAGCAGCACCACCGGCACCGCCAGGGTAGGAATCAGCGTGGCGCGCCAGTTTTGCAGGAACAGGAACATCACCAAGAACACCAGCGCGATCGCCTCGAACAACGTGTGCACCACGCCTTCGATCGACTCACTGACCACCGGGCCGGTGTCGTACGGATAGACCACCTTTACGCCCTTGGGCATGGTCGGTTCCAGTTCCGCAAGAGTCTTGCGCACCTCGGCAATCGCATCCAGCGCGTTGGCGCCGGTAGCCAGGCGCAACGCGATGCCGGCCGAAGGCTGGTTGTTGTACTGGGAACTGATCGAGAAACTCTCTGCGCCCAGCCCCACCGTCGCCACGTCGCGCAAGCGCACCTGCGAGCCGTCGGTATTGACCTTCAGCAGGATGTTCTCGAACTGCTCGCTGGTCTGGAAACGAGTCTTGCCAACCACGGTGGCATTGAGCTGCACGCCCGCGCGGGTCGGCAGGCCACCGATCTGACCGGAGGACACCTGTACGTTCTGCGCCTGGATCGCATTGCTGACATCCAACGGCGTCAGACTATAGCTGTTGAGGCGGGCCGGATCCAGCCAGATGCGCATCGCATTCTGCGCACCCAGCACCATGAAGTCGCCGACGCCAGGCGTGCGGGAAAGCGGATCCTGGAGGCTGGAGACAATGTAGTCGCCCAAGTCGAAACCGCTCATGCTGCTATCGGTGGAGATCAGACCCGCGACCAGCATGAAGTTGATCTGGTACTTGACCACGCGGATGCCCTGTTGCTGCACCTCACTGGGCAACGACGGAGTGGCCAGCGACAGCTTGTTCTGGGTCTGAACCTGGGCAATGTCCGGGTCGGCCCCCTGATTGAACGTCGCGGTGATGGTGAAGCTACCGTCAGCATTACTCGCCGAACTGATGTAGCGCAAGTTGTCCAGGCCGTTGAGCTGCTGCTCCACGACCTGCACCACCGTGTCCTGTACCGTCTGCGCCGAAGCGCCCGGATACATGCCACTGATCTGGATGGCCGGTGGCGCGATGTCCGGGTACTGATTGATCGGCAACGAGCGGATGGCCAATGCGCCGGCCAGCATGATGACAATGGCGATGACCCAGGCAAAGATGGGCCGGTCGATAAAGAAACGTGCCATGTGCGCGGCCCCTTACTTCTCAGTCGCAGCGGCTGCGATATCCGGCTCCGGTGCAGCCGAGGCGGCCACCTGGCCGGCCGGCACAGCCTTGACCGGCGCGCCCGGCTGGACGTTCTGCAAGCCATCGACGATGACTCTGTCGCCAGGCTTCAACCCCGCGCCAACCAGCCAACGATCACCCACCGTCCGTTCGACCGTCACTTCGCGCAACTCGGCCTTGTTGTCGGCCCCCACCACCAACGCGGTCGCCTGCCCCGTCGGGTTGCGGGTGATGCCACGCTGCGGAACCAGCAACGCCTGGTCCCGGACGCCTTCCTGCAACTGTGCACGCACGAACATGCCCGGCAGCAACAGGCCGTCCGGGTTCGGGAGTACGGCGCGCAGCGTCACCGCACCGGTACCCTCGTCCACGCTCACTTCAGAGAACTGCAGCTTGCCGGCGTGCGGATAGGGCTGGCCGTTCTCCAGTTGCAGCTGCACCTCGGCCTGGCCGTCACCGGCGCTCTTCAATCGGCCACTAGCAAGATTTTCCTTCAACTTCAGGATCGCGGTCGACGGCTGAACGATGTCCACGTAGATCGGGTCCAATTGCTGCACCGTCGCCAGCGCGGTGGTTTGGCTGGCGGTGAGCAGCGCGCCTTGGGTCACCGAGGAACGACCAATGCGGCCGGAGATCGGCGCGGTGATCCGGGTATAGCCCACGTCGATGCGCGCGGTTTCGGCGGCGGCCTGCACCTGCCGGTATTGCGACCGGGCATCGTCGTAGTCCTGCTGGCTGATGGCCTTGCTCTGCACCAAGCGCTCATAGCGCTCGAACAGTAGCTTCGCCTGCTCCAGAGCGGCTTCGGCACGGGTCAGTGTGGCGCGGTATGGCGCCGGATCGATCTGGTACAGCGGCTGGCCGGCCTGGACCTCGCTGCCCTCCTCGAACAGTCGCGTGAGTAGGATGCCGCCGACCTGCGGCCGCACCTCGGCGATCAGGTAGGGCGTGGTGCGCCCCGGCAACTCGGCCGACAGCGCGACGTTCTCAGCCTGCAGGGTGACCACGCCGACCTCCGGCGGCCCTTGGGGCGGACCCGCGTCCGGGCCGCCTAAACGGCAGGCAGATAACGTCAGGGCCAGGGCAAGAGCGGTGGTGACGCCAAAGGTGGGCGTGGTTTTCATGAGCAGAGGGTGCCGTGGCAGGATTGGGAGTAGATTGAATGTTCATTCTAGTATGAACATACTATAATCCCATCCCGTGCGAATCCGCAATCGCCTCCCCCACGTCGCGAAGGAGAGTCCAAAAGATGAGTGCTACCAAGCTCCATCCCGAGTCCGAGAAGGGCGAGTTGCGTCGTCAACAGGTTCTGGATGCCGCCACCGAATGCTTCCGGCGCGAAGGCTTCCACGGCAGCAGCATCGCCCGCATCTCCCAGACCGCCGACATGAGCCCTGGGCACATTTACCACTACTTCGTCAACAAGGAAGCCATTGTCGAAGCCATCGCAGAACGCGAAGAACTGGACATGGCCGAACTGATACGCCGGATGGAGCAGGATCAGGAAAGCGGCGACCTGGTCACCCGACTCATCCGCCGCACCCCCGAGGCGGTGGAGCGAAACAGCAATCCCGATAACGTCGGATTGATGCTGGAGACCGAGCTGCGCCTAAGAATGAGCATAGTCGCCGTCCTGTTCCCAAACCTGGCAATACGCTCCCTGGTCGAACCCGAGCGTGATCGCGCCGCCACCGTGCGCATCGTCAACGAGATTATCCACTTCATGTTCGGAGCACCGCGATGAGTCCGGGCAACGACCAACGACCGCCCCGCATCGTCATCGTCGGCGGCGGCGTTGCCGGTCTGATCCTGGCGACACGCCTCGGCCATACCATGGGGCGCGCTGGGCGGGCCAGGATCACCTTGGTCGATCGCGGCCCAACCCATGTCTGGAAGCCGATGCTGCATACCTTCGCTGCCGGCACATGGAACATCTATCAGCAACAAGTGCAATACCTGGCACATGCGCGCACCCACCACTTCCACTACGTCCACGGCCAATTCAACGGCGTCGACAGCCAAGCCCGGCGCATCCGCTTGGCGCCCATGCAGGTGGACGGCCAATGGGTTGCCGGCACACGCGAGCTTGAGTACGAGGTTCTGGTACTGGCCTTCGGCAGCCGCGCCAACGACTTCGGCACACCCGGCGTGGCCGAACACTGCCACTTCATCGACAGCCAGGACCAGGCAGATGCCTTCAACATGCGCCTGCGCGCGCACGTGGCGCGCAGTTTCGTACGCGGAAACGACATCGATATCGGCATCGTCGGCGGTGGTGCAACCGGGGTCGAACTGGCCGCGGAACTGAACCGCATGATCGAACTGGCGGCCGGCTACGGCGGCGAGACCGACGTGCGTCAGCGGTTGCGTCTGACCCTGTTGGAAGGCGCTCCACGCATCCTGGGCGCATTCCCCGAGGACGTCGCAGCTTCAGCCACCCAGCAGTTGCAGGCACTGGGCGTGGACGTACGCACCGGGGTCACGGTCATGGCCGCCGATGCCGATGGCTACGTGTTGGCCGACGGCAGTCGCATACCGGCCATGCTGAAAGTCTGGGCTGCAGGCATTCGCGCTTCCGACAATCTTTCCGATAGCGGGCTGGAGCTGAACCGGGTCTGCCAGATTGTGGTCGGTCCCGACCTGCTGGCACACGGTGAACAGCGCATCTTCGCTTTGGGTGATTGTGCCAGCCTGACTCCCGCAGGATTCGAGCGGCCCCTGCCCTCCACCGCTCAGGTCGCCAATCAGCAGGCCTTGCACCTGGCCCGCCATCTACCTGCCTGGCTGCGGGCGCAATCGCCACGGCCAATACCACCATTCCGTTTCCACGATCTCGGCTCACTGGTCTCACTGAGTGACTACAACGCGTTCGGGACGCTGGGACGCTTCGGCTTCTTCAAAGGAGGCTTCATCAAGGGCCGCTTCGCGCAGTTGAGCCACGCCGTGCTCTATCGCCGCCACCAGTTGTCGTTGCATGGACCAAGCCGCTCGACACTGTTATGGCTCGCTGAGCGCGTCAACGCGTTGGTGCAACCTCGCATCCGCATCAGTTAAGGAGGTTTGTCATGCCTACTCTTGGCAGACGCCCCAGCAACATCGGCTACAGGCAGTCACGCCGACTGGAGCTGCTCTTGAAGGCTGGTCAAGTCTTCAGCGAGGTCGGATACGACTACGCCAGCATGGAGATTCTCGCGCAGAGGCTCGACGTGACGAAAGCCACACTGTACAGCTACTTCCGCAGCAAGGCGGAGCTCTTCAAGGCTGTCATAGCCCATTGGGCAAGCGAGCTTCCCGTCTTCGCTCCACCTGCACAACGGACGACCACGTCGCTGCGGAATCACCTATCCGATCTCGCACAGGCGGTGCTGCGACAGGAAACCCTCCCCGCGGCGATCGCCATCGCCAAAACCCAGGCGCGCTCAATCCAGTTACCATCCTCAGAGGACTCGAACCGCTGGAGCGAACGTCGACTCCAGTACCAGATGTACGTGGAACCCGTGCTGGCTTCCCGGACAGAGTGTAGCTATCCCAGCCTCGCTGCCCAGCAATTCCTGCTGTTGATACACAGCAGCATTGATCCGTTCGCAGCCGACGCAAGCAACAGCGGAGCGACCCAAGCGCATGTGGCAGCGGCAGTGGACATCTTCGCACGAGCCTTTCCCGACAAGCCCGGTTGACAGCGTGCTAGTGGACAGCCTCGCCAGCTCTGAGTGAGGCAATTCACGGCGCTAACGCGGAAAGCATCGCATACGTGGTGATCCGCCCTGCTAAACGGGACATACCGCTCACATATCAGCACTCGGCAACTTCCCATACACGTGCCCAGTGGATGCTCCCGACTCCATCGCTTCCGAGCCCGCATCAAACACACCCATGAAGACACCCGCAAGGAGCCAAACCACAGCGACACGCGGGCAGCCATTGCAGTGACATCGACTGCATCACTAGTCGCGCACAGCCGAGGGGTGACGACGGCTAAACCATAGCGATATCTCCGACGTAACGATGGACAGCAAAGAAAGCAAAAGAGAGAATCCCACAAGTGCGCCAAGACCCAACCCCACTGCAATTAGACTGGCAGCACCGCTACCTAATGCCATGCCTGCGTACGAGGCTGCGGCGTTCAACGACAACGCGACCGAGCCGGCGGAGGGTGCAGGCTGCTCGGCGAGGAACACTTGCTGCGGAGTTGCGAACATAACGCTGGCAAATCCCCAGCAGAGGATGGCAATCCAGATGAGAGCGACCGCAGAATCGGCCGACAGCAGCGCCAAGCCAGCATAACTTGCGACCACCGCAATGCCGCACCATCGCAGAACCGATGCAACGCCGTACCGGTCCACCCAGTAGCCGGCTGCCTGATTGCCGACGAAGCCAGACACCCCATAGGCCAGCAGCACTGCCGCGACCGCAGATGTGGGCAAACCGAAATGAATAACTGCCAGCATGCCGATCAAGGTATAGCACGCAAACTGGGCAGTCATGCGCAACAGTGCAGTCAGCAATGCAAAGCCAACAGCTGGTTGCAATGCGGTCCGCAGCATGTCCTCTTGCGCCTCCTTCCCACCTGTGCTTTTCAACGCTCTGGGCAGCCACAGGCAGACCGCCAGTGCAAGGACCAGTGACGCCAAGGCGACGAGCCCGAAAATCCATCGCCACGGTATCCGTTCGCTCAACCACGACGCCAGCGGCAAGCCGAGGACAATCGCCACCATTGTGCCGCCGAAGACCATCCCCAATGCCCGGCCCCGAAGCTCTCGCGGCGCCAGCGCAATAGCAAAGACCGAAGTGGTGGGCCCGATCAATGCCGCCGACAATCCCTGTATCCATCTAGCAAGGCTGGCCCAGGACACTGTCGGAGCCAACGCCAGCGCCAGGGCCCCCATCGTCAGACCGAGCAGCCCGACAACGAGCACGGTCCTGGGCGCGCGGGAACGCGACCACGAAGGGCCCACGATCGCACCGATCGCAAACGCCAAGGAAAAATGAGCAACCAGCCACGCCAGCCCTTCCAGAGACTCGTTCAGATCGAGCGCCATGCCTGACAGCAGTGCAACAACGGCCAACGAACAGAACCCGAACAAGAATTGCGCGCAGGCCAGCAGCAGCAACCGAGGCAATACCTGCTCTCCGAATCCGACCTGTTTCATTTCCAGGCACAGCCGACCAATAGCGCGCTGTTGCTCATGGCGCCACCCCGCTTGCCAGCGCGGGCACGGACAGATTCCCGCTGGCAGCCATGACGATCTTATCTGGACGTACCGCCACCACGTCGACACCGTTTCTCTCGAGCCACGCAATCATCTTGCCGTCGATATCGATCAGATCACTATCCGAGCGAGCATGCTGGCCGACTGCGCGCAACGCGACGAAGCGGGCACCCAACCTTTTCCAGGCCGCCATCTGTTCGGGGTTCAGCCGGCGGGCAGGATCGACCTCGGCACCGAGCAGCACGATACCTTCTCCGAGCAGATCATCCAGCAGGCCGAGTTGCCCGCGACAGTTGGCCACGAGCGGTTGCGGCAACAGCTTGCCGACCACCTCCCTACTGCCTTTGCCAACCTGCAGCCAGCCCTCCCGGTAGTGCGGCGGGCGAAGCGCCACCGGCAGGACGCCGGAGGCGCGTTCGGCTTCCATCATCGCGTCGATCTGCCCGTCGGACAATTCGCGCTTGATGATCCTACCCATGCCAACCGAGATCTGCGTGTACCGCTCAACGTCCGGTGCACGCTCGCTCTCGTAGGTGTCGAGGACGGATTCGGGCAGTCGGCCGGCCAACACTTCAACCAGCTTTAGACAGAGGTTCTGCGTGTCCCTGATGCAAGACTGCATGCCCGAGCCCGCCCACGGCGGCATCAGGTGCGCGGCGTCGCCGCAGAGGAAAACCCGTCCCTCCCGCCACCGTTCGGCATGACGCACATGGTGGTTGTAGAACGCGTGCTGGTGGATCTCCACCTCCTCCTCTGTGACGCCCAGCGACTTGAGCAGCTTCCACAACTGTTCGCCGGTCTGAAAGTCGGCCTCCGATTCACCTGGGTTAAGCGGAAATTCCCAGCGGTGATTACCCATCGCCAGCGCAATGTCCACTACCGGTCGCTGCTTGTCCGACCAGAAAGTCAGCATGTGGCGATTAGGCCACCAGCGCTTGACACGGCAGTCGATCACTACCCAGCGCACCGGCAGCGTGTCACCGATTAGGTTGATTCCTAGCAGCTCGCGCGTTCTGCTGGAACCGCCGTCGCAAGCCAGCGCGTACTTCGCGCGAAGTTGGCCTATTTCGCCTGTATCGCCGCTTTTGACCGTGACGGTAACGCCGTCCTCATCTTGCACGATGCCGGTCATCTCGTCCCCGTAGTGCACTCTCACAGTCAGGTATTTCTCAGCAGCTGTGCGCAGCACTTTCTCCATCTCCGGTTGATAGATGGCGTACGAGACGGCGTGGCCGAATTCACCCGGCGGAAACGGCATGGACATCAGTTCGCCGCCTTGGTAGTCCACCCAGCGCAGCGAGTGGGTAACGTCCATGATCTTCTTCATCTGCGCATCCAGTCCCAGGCTCTGAAAGATGCGCATGGTCCAGTCGTTGACCGTGACCGCGCGAGCGCGGGAATAGATATCCTTGTAGCGTTCTAACGCGATCGCACTGACGCCCAGCTTACCGAGGACGTTCGCCGCGACCACGCCACCTGGACCGTAACCGATGATGACGATGTCGGCGTCGTACTGCTTTGTACGGCTCATGAAAGGAAGTCCCCAACGGTCCGATTGAACTCGTTGGCGTGCTCCCACTGCACCCAGTGGCCGCACTGCGGCATGACCAGCAAGCGGGCACGGGGAATCTGCTTCATCAGCACAAATCCGGTATCCAGCGGCAGCACGCGGTCCTCGCGCCCCCAGATGATCAACGTCTCGTGTGGCAGCCTGGTCAGACGCGCATCACGCCATAGCTCCTCGGGCGGGCCGGCCGGCCCCAGCCGCATCGGCGGCTGGGCGACGATGCGCGGATCTGTCGCCGCCTCCAGACGTTGCTGGATCAACTCCTCCGTCAATTGCGAGGGGTCGAACACGAACTGGCTGATGAACCCCTTGAGCCGCTCAAGTGAAGGACCCGGGTCGTCATAGAAGCCGGCCAAGGTCTTGATACCCTCGGTGGGAAACACCGAACTGACAGGAAAACCGCCACCTGGCCCCATCAGGACCATCCGGTCCACCCGTTGGGGCAATTCCAGCGCGATCTTCAAGGTGATCATTCCACCCATCGAGTTACCGACAAAGTGTGCTTTATCGATGCCGAGCTTATCCAGCAGACCAATAATGACCTCCGCCCACCATCCCGGAATAGAAGCGGACACCGGCTTCATGTCCGACTTGCCAAACCCCGGCAGATCAGGACAGATGACGCGGAACGCCTTTGCCAGGGGCGCGACGTTGCGCACAAAATTGGACCAACCACTGGCACCGGGCCCGGAGCCGTGCAGCAGGACCAAAGCCGGCCCGGCACCTTCGTCATGGTAGTGGACCTTGACGCCATCGATTTCGATGAATTTTCCGTCAGCCATGCACACGGTCCTCAAGCTTGATCTTCAGCTCGTGGCCCCAGATGCTCATCGAATCGTGGCGCTCCACAGTCCAAGTATCGTCATCGATTTCGCGTGCGCCCCAACCGTACTCAATCTCCCATTGCGACGGCGTCAGCATGTAGAACGAGGTCATGTGGTCATTGGTGTGCCGGCCCAAATCCCAGGCCACCGGCACGCCCGTCTTTTTGGCGCGATCCAGCGCCAGACCGACGTCATCCAGGCGCTGGGTCTGTAGCATCAGATGCACGATCCGCTTCGGCGCTGGAACCACAGCAAAGGCGAGCGAGTGGTGACGCGGATTGCAGTGCATGAAGGTCACCTTCGAACGGAAGCCTGGTGCCGCCTCAAACTCAATGTAGTCGCTGAGCCTGAAACCGAGCCTGCTCCAGAAAGCTTGGTACCCAACGTCGTCCTTCACTGCAATGACGATGTGACCAAGCCCTTGCTCACCTGTAACGAACCCCTGCACGCCGACAGGTGAGACGAAGGGCTTCTGAAATACTCGGGTCGCACCGTAGAACACTTCGATGGCCACATCGGCCGGGTCGGAGAAACGTGCCAGCTCAACCACCCCACGCGCCTTGGCCAAATCGGGGTCGAGCGTATACTCGATCCCGTCGTCAGCCAACTTGGTCAGCACGTCGGCGAAAGCGGCGGCATTGAGCGTCTCGAAACCGATGGCCTTGAGGTCGTCCAGTTCCCCTTCCTCGACCCGGATGCGCCAAGCCCGGTCGTCCACGCGAAGTTCCAGCGCCTCGCCGACCAAGTTGCTCTCAACGCCAAGGACATTGCGCGCGTAGTCGGACCACGTATCAAGATTACTGGCTTCCACCACCACATACCCCAGCGATGAAATAGACATATCACTCTCCTAGACTATTGCCCGATTCAGGCCGAATGGATGGTTGAATTACAGCGGCATGACTAACCTGACAACAGCAACCGAACCATCCGAACGGTTGCGGACACCGAATTCTGGGGAGTACTTGACGGTGACCATCCATCCCTTACCGCTGTCATACTTCAGAGACGGTCCGACGGCAAAAGCCCGACCTTTTCTATCGACTAACGTTCGGCCGTTCTGCTTATCATTGGTCGTCTGCTGGTAGATGTGGCCACCCACTCCGAGAGTCCAGCCGTTATTCAGTCCCCAGCCTGCGGAGTAATCAATGATGAGCTCTTGACCTGATCGGTAGTTCGTATCGGGATTTTTAAAGTTGAACCCATACGAGACTTTTGTTGAAAAGTTGAAGCCCGCCTGGTCAACGTAGTCGAATGTGTACGTGGATGCCACACCCCAGTAATTCCGACTGGTATTTGCCAAATCGTTAACATGGTAACTGCCAGTTGGCGCAAACACATCCATCCCTATGGCTCCAGCCGACTTCTCACTGTGCTGGTAACCGATGCCTACTCCAACAAGAAGATCACCCAGTGCGAACTTGCTATCTCTTTGGCGAACGCCCGGCGCGGTATCGAGCGCGACACGCGTGTGGACAACCGATGGAACCACTTGCGCCAGCAGTACTCCCCCAAGAATCTCTCGGTCGGCAACCAGCAGAAAGCGCGGCGCAATAACGTTGCCATCGATCTTGAGATTGTTAGGCACTTCGTTGCCGGCATCGTCGCGCGACTTGTCCGCCGAGTATGAATAGTAGTAGACCGAACCATACCAACCGGGCGGTGGTATCGGCCCAACCGCGAAGTTCTCGATGCCCAATGGGAACAACGAGCCACCGCCTTCTGTCGCATGAGCGGACGTTCCGATTAAGAGCATGACAAGCGTCACCGGTGAAGCTCTCGTCACAAGGCGAGTAACACAATGCTTACCTCTCATGTACAGACCCCTCCAGGCTGTGGTGTGCACCCAAAGCGCTTTACCGAGCTCCAGATTCATGAATCTGCTCAGTGCGGGCGCGGTTCCAGTAAGTCCAGCGCGACATCGACAATCATGTCCTCCTGTCCGCCAACCATTCCCCGCTTGCCCAGCTCAACCAGGATGTCGACGGTCCTCAAACCATATTTCTTCGCCGCCGCTTCGCTGTGGCGCAGGAAGCTGGAGTACACGCCCGCGTAGCCCAGCGCCAGCGTTTCGCGGTCCACGCGCACCGGGCGGTCCTGCAACGGGCGGACCATGTCGTCGGCCGCATCCATCAGTTTGTATAGGTCGGTGCCATGGTTCCAGCCCAGGCGGCTGATCGCGGCGATAAACACTTCCAGCGGCGCATTGCCGGCGCCGGCACCCATGCCGGCAAGGCTGGCGTCGACGCGGTCGCAGCCTTCTTCCACCGCAACGATGGAATTGGCCACACCCAACGAAAGGTTGTGGTGCGCGTGCATGCCAGTCTGCGTTTGCGGATTGAGCACATCCTTGAACGCCCGGAAGCGGTCACGAATGTCACTCATGCTCAGTGCACCGCCGCTGTCGACCACGTAGCAGCAGGTCGCGCCGTAGCTTTCCATCAATTTTGCTTGCTGCGCCAGGTGCTGCGGCGTCGTCATGTGACTCATCATCAAAAAGCCGACCGTATCCATGCCCAGCTTGCGTGCGTACTCGATATGCTGCTTGCTTATGTCCGCCTCGGTGCAGTGCGTCGCCACGCGGGCGATTCGCGCGCCGGCGTCGAAAGCCGCTTTCAAGTCGTGGATGGTCCCAATACCCGGCAGCAGCAGGGTCGCAATCTCCGCGTGCGTGACCACCGAGGCAACCGCTTCGATCCACTCCAGGTCGGTATGCGCGCCAAATCCGTAGTTGAAGCTGGAACCCCGCAGGCCGTCGCCGTGCGCGACCTCTATGGAATCGACCTTAGCTTCGTCGAGAGCCTTAGCGATCTGCCTGGCCTGCTCGACGCTGTACTGGTGGCGAATGGCGTGACTGCCGTCGCGCAGGGTCACGTCGGAGATGTAGATCTTCTTGCTCAGGTCCAAGGCCATGGAAGTCCTCCTCAAGCAGTTTGCCGGGTCGCCAGCATGCGTTCGGCCATGCGCTCGGCGGTGCGCAGCGCAGCACTGGTCATGATGTCCAAGTTGCCGGCGTAGGCCGGCAGGTAGTGCGCAGCACCTTCGACCTCCAGGAACACCGAGGTCTTCAGTCCGGTGATCGAATCGGACACGCCCGGGATCCGCACCGGGGCCTCGATCCGTTCGAACTGCACGCGCTGCTTCAAGCGATAACCCGGCACATAGTGCCGCACCTCCGCGACCATCTCCTCAATGGACTTGGCGATCCTGTCTTCGTCGGCAAAGTCAGACAGCGTATAGACTGTGTCGCGCATGATCAGTGGCGGCTCGGCCGGGTTGAGAACGATGATCGCCTTGCCTTTGGTCGCACCACCGATCTCCTCAATGGCCCGGCTGGTGGTCTCGGTAAACTCGTCGATATTGGCACGAGTGCCGGGGCCGGCGGACTTGCTGGAAATTGACGCGACAATCTCACCGTAGTGGACCTTAGCCACGCGCGACACCGCGGCGACCATTGGGATCGTCGCCTGGCCGCCGCAGGTCACCATGTTGACGTTCAGCGCGTCGAGGTGAACCTCACCGTTGGCGACCGGAATACAGTACGGGCCGATCGCCGCCGGGGTCAGATCAATCACACGGATTTCCGGCTTCTTCTCGCGCAGGAACGCGTCATTCTTAACGTGTGCACCGGCACTGGTGGCATCGAACACCACATCGATGTCCTTAAATACGTCGAGTCGGGCTAGGCCTTCCACGCCTTCGTGGGTGGTCGCCACGCCCATGCGAGCCGCGCGCGCCAAGCCATCAGAGTTAGGGTCAATGCCGACCATCACCCCTACCTCTACGTGCCGGCCGTGGCGCAGGATTTTGATCATCAGGTCGGTGCCGATATTCCCGGAGCCGATGATCGCTGCTGTGATTTTCTTGCTCATGTTGTTTATCCATGTGCGATTGATTACCGGTCAAACACGGCGCTGACGCGGCCTAGACTCTCTATCGTCGCGGTATAGGTTCTGCCAGCTTCCACCGCGACCATCGGGCCAAGCGCGCCGGACAGGATCACCTGCCCCGCTCTCAACGGCGCGCCGACGCGCGTCATGGTGCGCGCCAGCCAGACCACTGCGTTCAACGGACTACCGAGGCAGGCAGCGCCGATACCACTGGAAACACTCCTCTCGCCATCGCGACTCATGCTCATCCTGCAAACACACAAGTCGAGCTCACCAAGTCTCTTCGGAGAGCCGCCGACAACGAAGCCCGACGCGGAGGCGTTATCGGCGATGGTGTCGACTAGGCTGATGTTCCAGTTGGCGATGCGGCTGCCGACGATCTCCAGCGCTGGCAGCGCATACTCAATGGCGCTGATGACGTCGACAACGGTTGGATTCTCGACATCGAGATCGCGCCCTAGTACAAAGGCGACTTCAGCCTCGATCTTCGGCTGCTGCAACTTAGCCACTGGAATCGGCAGGCCTTCGCCGTACCACATGTCGTCGAACAGCACACCGTAGTCAGGCGTGTCCACACCAAGTTGTCTCTGTACCGCCAATGAGGTTAAGCCGATCTTGGCACCGACTAGCCGCGCACCGGATTGCAGCTTTAGATCGGTGTTATGCTTCTGGATCGCGTAGGCACTCCCGACGTCGAGGCCGGGAATGGTCTCGCCGAGCGGTGCGATGAAATTGCCCGTGGCCGCCGCGTTACGCAAGAGTTGCGCAGCCGTGGCGATGCTGTCTGGATGTATCGACATAGAAGTGTGTTCAGTTGGTTGCAGCGACAGGGGCGTATCGGGGTTCGGTAATGTCATCCGTGGCGACTTCCTGCCTGGGCGCAGAACCAATTAGGCAGCTCAAAATTTCTCCCAATTGCTGAACGCTGTTCGCAGCCATGGCCCGCCAGGCGACGTGATGGTCTGGACGGACCAGCACTGCACCGTCCTCTCCGATTTCGCGCACACGTCGCCAGTCTCCGTAGATGTCGCGAATACCGTAAGCACCACCGATCTGCACAACTTCGACGACAGACTGCAGCGCGGGCGGCAGGCTCGCAACCGCATCGCGCCATTTATCCGACTCGATGCCGACGATGAGGGTGAACGCCGCCCCCTTGATGATGTCGAGAGTCGAGAGGCGCTTGCGGCTGGTTTCCAGCCACACGTGGGGTAGCCGCGCACCTGGCCACGTGGTAGCCCTGTATGAATGATCGGGATGGCCTTCTGGCAACGGTTCCGCCGTGCTGTCCGCGATGATCGCGCCTGCACGATACCGGTAGCCGATCTCCGCACCGAGGGCATTGAACCCGGTCGTGCGTAACGGCTCAAGCGCTGTATTTAGAGCTTCGCGCCGCTCTGCGGCGGCGGTGGTGTTCTCGAACAGCGTCTCTGCATTGAGCACCATTTCCGACACAGGCAGCCCAGGCAGATTGCCGATGGAGGCCGGCAGGTTGACCATCTGTGCGGTTGTCTCGCCAACGCGCCGAATCACCTGACGGCCAATGGGAACTCGTTCGGCGTCGTAACTATGCAATAGCGATGGTTCGGCCACACCGTCCAGGACGAACTTAAGTTTCCATGCAAGGTTGAAAGCATCCGCCACACCGGTATTTAGTCCCAGCCCATTCCAGGGGGCGTGGCGGTGCACCGCGTCCCCCATGCAAAAGACCCGGCCTCGAGAGTACTGGGGAGCGGAGCAGCCGTTCACAGACCACGGAGAGACATGCTTAATCCGTATCGAGATCGTTTCATCCCCAATGAACCGCCGGATCAAGGCAAGGATTGCATCATGGTTGGAAGCATCGAACGAGTCGTCGACATATGCGCCTGCAATCCACTCGTTCCAGGGGCGTACAAGGATCAGGCCAACCCGGCCATCGGGAACCACCGGATGGTAAAGAATGCCGGGGCGGTGCTGGGCGTATCGACTGAGGTCAGCTTCTATCCAGACGAAAAGCACGCGGCCCGCGTTTTGCACGCCTTCGTGCTGGATTCCCAGTTGATCTAGGACGCGGCTACGTCCGCCATCGGCGCCAATTAGATAGGACGAATCAATCGAGTACTCGTGCCCAGACTCGCATACCTTGATTCGACTGATGACGCCGTGCTCGTCTTGCGCGTGGCTGAGGTACTCATGACCAAACCGCACGTCGACAAGACCCGTCTCTACCACCGCCTTCATGATGATGGGTTCGAGCAGGTGTTGCGGGTAGTTGCACATATTGCAGGGGCTGGCGTCGCTGTACCTCTGTCGATTAGGACCCGTGCCCCATGCGCTGATGCGTGCAACCTCAGTACCCGCCATCGTGGTGACCCAGACATTGTTCTCCATGAACTCGGCGGGATCGGCAACCGCATCAACGCTCTCTTCAATGCCCAGTGCCCGGAATATTTCCATCGTGCGCTGGTTGATCACATGAGCCCGAGGCGTGTGCGCGGTATAGGGGTACATGGTGAGCAGGGTGCTTCGGATTCCTTGTCGCGCAAGGGCAAGCGCTTCGACCATTCCCGCCGGACCAGCACCGACAATAAGCACCGGAGTGGATTCAGCTGCTTTTTTGTTTGATTCCACTGCTTTTCCTCTTCAATCGCATGAGACTTCAGTTAAAATATGCCGCACGCCGCAAAGACCGATTCATGACCAAAAACGGACGTGGAAGTACGGTCGATCGATAGCTTTGGAGGCAGATGCAAACATAGGTACTCTGTCTGACCGCACTTGGACCCGTGATCTCGCTCCGGTTGGCTCGATGCGTACATGACTACCCATCAACCAGCCGGCCAACGCAGTCATTAGGGCTTAGCGGCAATTCTTGCTCCCGCGCGCCAATTCGTCACCGCCCGCAATCGCTAAGTTCTTGACCAAAAGTTTTCATTGCATGCTGCCTCGCAGCATCGCCGAACCCCGGCCGGCAATGGTTGCTCTCAGGTATAGCTCGAAAGCCCCTCTTTTGTGCTGCCCCGCAACATGCACGCAAAGACAGGGATGGCCAGAATCAGCTGTTCCAAGTCGCCCGTGGAACTTCTGTGCCGGAACTCTTGGCCCAAACCAATCGTGATGCAGCACCATTACTATCAGGACGCTCCCATGCCGTCTGTTTTTCAGAAGAACGTCACGGACAATCCAAATGATTACCGACCGCCGCTACCGCTGGACGACCTACTGCGCTCAATTCGACTGACAGGCGTGTTACAAGCGTTGATCCATTTGACTTCGCCGTGGGGCTGTAGACTGCCGCACCTCAATGATTCTGTCAGGATCCATTTCGTAGTTGCAGGCAACTGTGTCGCATACACCGAGGGTTCGTCGGATTGCTTCCGACTCTCACCTGGTGACGCATTGCTCGCGCCGACGCCAAGCACCTTCGCAATGGCCGATTCGACAAAAACTCCATTGGCTCCCATGGAAGACTTCGTTCCCTCTCGATTGAAGGCTGCGAGTACCGCCAACGAATTCCTTGCGGGAATGTTTAGTACGGACACTAGCTATGGTGGCGGTGGCAACACGACGCAGATCGTCGCCACGAGCTGCTATATGGACAAGAGGTTCCCGATCGTCGTGCTCAAGAACATGCCAAAGCTCGTTCCCTTGTACGGATTCTTGCGGCGACAGCCATTCCTCGGGGAAACACTCCATCAGATCACTGAATACGGAAGGCAGGGATTCATCGGTCAGGCCATCGCCACCCGCCTTGCCGAGGCCGTTCTGACCTCCGCACTAAGACACTATCTGAATCAAGTTTCCCGACACGCTGCGAAGTCGCATCGCGGTTGGAACGATCCCGTGCTGTCCAGAGTACTCGGCGCCCTTTATCAAGCTCCGGAGAGCAACTGGAGTATCACCAGACTGGCCGATAAAGCTGGCCTGTCCCGTTCCGCATTTCTCAAGCGCTTCTCCAACGTGACTGGACAGACGCCCAAAGAGTTCATCACTTCGCTCAGGATGATGCGGGCAACAGAACTACTTGAGAACGGGCACGATTCCATCGCAACGATCGCAACAGGCGTCGGGTACGCGTCAGAGGCATCCTTCTCGCGCGCGTACCATCGTTGGTCAGGCATGACGCCCGGCATGGTGAAAAAGCGCAGACAGTAGCCAGCAGAATGATTGAAGTCACCGTATCCGAAACCACCCAACGCCTTGGCCAGCTGTAAAACTCCCCTGTCCTCGGTACGACGGGCTCGGCTATGTCAGCCACCGGTCGGCTGTTTAAGGGTGGTTTCGCCTCAAGGCACCCTAGCCGATATACGTTCGCAAGTTCTTCAACCGCCTACTCCCGAAAAAGAATACGGGTCAACTTTACATATCAGCCAAGTAACAGTCGCCCCCCCGGATTGCCGCAGCTTCGTGCGCTGATCGCCAGGGTCGACGTCCTCAAGCAATCATCGCATCGTCAGAAAAGGCTCTTGATGGAAATAGCATGTTTGTTTGTGAGAACACCAATCTGGCGCACACTCATACATGCTGACGATGCTTGGAGCACGCCATGATGCGCTCGATGAGCCAGCGTCCTGCAGGCCCCGGTGGTGCATCTACTCGATAGACAGCCGACATCAACATGCTGACTCCACCCACGGGCTCCTCCTCAATGTGAAGCCGTACTAGCCTTCCACTGTCCAGATCCGACTGCACTGTGTGCAATGGCATTCCTCCCCAACCTAGTCCATTGAGTAGGAACGCCCGCTTGGCAAAGAGGTCGGCAAGCTTCCAGGTCTTGGGAGAGAACACACCGAAATCCCTACCCTTCGACAGCTCTGATCGGTCGGTGAGAACCAACTGGACATGCTCGGCGAGGTCACTGTGAGAAATCACATCGTTCCGAGCAGCAAGCGGATGGTCAGCGGCCGCCACCATGGCGAAAGCGATGTTCACCAACGGCTCGGTGATGATTCCAGGCGGGGTCAACGGAACAAAGCCGACAATACCCACACTGGCCTGCCGATCAAGCACTGGCTGGAAAGTTGCGCCCAAAGCTTCAACGTGTACGCGTAAAGGAACTGCCGGGAACTGCTCTCGGAACTCCCTGGCCACTACTGCGAGTGCCTCGATCGGGAAAAAGACATCCACCACCACCGACAGCTCAGGTTCCAGACCAGCCGCCATGCCCTTAGCTCGCGATTTCATCGCATCGACGCCAGCCACAACGTCGCGCGCACTCACAAGGAGCGCTGTGCCAGCGGTGGTCAGCTGAGGATAGCGACCGGTCCGATCAAACAGTTGCACCCCCAACTGCGCCTCCAAGCCCCGTACCAGTTCACTGATGGCTGACTGGGCGCGCCCCAACCGCCGGCCAGCTGCAGAGAAGCTGCCTTCATCCACAGCGACGACGAACGTTCTTAGTTGATCCAGTGACACTCCGTCCAACATAATCCGCCCTTGATGTATCTGCTTTTTAGATACTATCCATAAGAATATAACTACTACCCAGATGTTTCGCCCAATGGGATCATGCAGCCGTCAAACAACCCCATTCGTCACTGGAGATCCTTCATGACCACCATCCTACACATCGATTCGAGTATCTTGGGCGACTATTCCGCCAGTAGAGCTCTCACAGCTGAAATCGTCACCAAACAGTTGGCACTGCATCCTGGAGCCTCCGTCGTCTTCCGCGACCTCGTGGAGGACGCACCGCTGCATCTCAGCCCGAGTCACTTAGCCGTATTTCAGGGCGCTGCGCCGCCTTCTGCCGAACTTGGTCAGGACATTGCCCAAGGCGGCGTCTACATTGATGAACTCTTCGCCGCCGACCTCATCATTATCGGTGCGCCGATGTACAACTTCTCAATCCCGAGCCAACTCAAAGGCTGGCTGGATCGTGTACTGGTCGCTGGGCGCACTTTCCGCTACACCGAGCAGGGTCCCGAAGGGCTGCTTCCCAAGGGCAAGAAGGTGTTTATCGTCTCGACCCGCGGAGGAGTCTACACCGGCAACAGTCCGGTGGCGGCGCTGGATCATCAGGAAGGCTTGCTGACGGCTGCCCTGCACTTAATCGGCCTGAGCGACGTGACCTTCGTTCGCGCCGAAGGCCTAGCGCTTGGCGAAGACGCCAAAGCGGCAGCCTTGACCCAGGCCAAGCTCGCCATCGGAGCCATTGCGGCCTGAACCCGACCGGTGCCCTGCCTCCGACGGTGCCCTGCCTCCGACATAGAGGCATGCGGAACCGCGGCGCGCCAATGCAGCGGTGTTTCGAAGGAATGCTTCGTCGAGGTCGGCATCCACAGCTTCGCAGCGCTCCTGCCCGAGGCGTTAAGCGACCGCATACCCGCAGTGCAGCGGCTGGCGGCTCTGCTCGACGAAATCGTGTTCGCCGACAACGTCGGTAGCGATTATTTCGGCGAACACCATCGCTCCGACTACGTCGATGCATCGCCCGCAGTAATACTCACCGCAGCTGCTGCTTGCACTAGCCACATCCGGCTGAGCAGTGCCGTGTCGGTGCTCAGCACGGTCGGCCCAGTCCGGCAGATCCAGGACCTCACCACCCTGGATCTGCTTTTGCAGGGGCGCACGAAGATTACCGTGCGGGCGCGGCACCTTGCTACGCCTTGGACGACTATGACGCACTCTTCACCGAAAAGCCGGGCCTACTCCAACGACTCGGTAAACAGTCGCATGTAACTTGGTCCGGCCGGTTCAGGCCCCGCTTACCGGCCAGGAGGGTCTATCCTTGGCCATCGCAGGAGGTACTCCCGGTCTGGGCAGGCTTGGGCGACACGCCCCAGTCATTCGTCCTCGCCGGGACAGCAAGCATGCCGTTGATTGTAGCGATCATCGGCAGCGAGGTCGCACGCTTTCGTCCTCTAGTGGGCCTGTATCGGCAAGCTGGATTATAGGCCGGTCATCCGCCCCAACAACTGAAGGTCGGACTCCACGTCGCAGGCTTCCTCGCCGAAACATCTATTGATGGAGGACTTGTTATGAGCAATCCCGACGACGACGCAAACACACTGCGGGCCATTCAGTACCGCACCCCTGGTCACCGACTGGGACCGATCACGCGCCTAATGAGCCCAGGCGACCTAGGCGAACAACTCAAGCCATTCGTGTTCTTGGACCTCTTCGAATTCCCTTCCTCTGGAAGCTCCAGCTTCATGCCACATCCCCACTCCGGCATCGCCACCATTACCGCGTTCTTCGAAGGACACATGACCTATGGCGATACTACCGGCAAGCGCGGCGCAATGTCGGACGGAGCGGTGGAGTGGATGCGGGCCGGCAGTGGCGTCTGGCACGCGGGTGAGCCGTCACCAGGTGGCGTCGTTCGAGGCTTCCAACTTTGGTTGGCGCTGCCACCGAACCTGGAGCTGTCGCCTGCTGAAAGCCTTTATTGCGAGGCTGACCGAATTGAGCACCATGGGCCGGCCCGCATCCTACTCGGTAACTACCAAGGCAAGGAGAGCCCAATTGCTGCGCCCGCCCCAATCACCTACCTTCACGTGCGGCTGGCCGACGACGAACGCTGGACGTATTACCCCGCGCCGAACCACGACATCGCCTGGCTGGCGACGAACGCTGGCAGGCTGCAGATAGGCGATGCCGTGCTTGAGCGGGAACTGGCAGTCTTTGCCGAGGGCTCTGACGCCATCGACCTTATCTCGCAAGGCGCATCCGAATTTGTGATCGGGTCGGCAGCGAAACACCCGTATCGACTCGTCAAGGGTGCCTTCTCCGTCCACACCAGCGTGGCAGCATTGACCGAAGGGGAACGCACCATCGCCCAAATCCGGCGTAGTATCGCGTTCGCCGCGCTCGCAGCACGCCAACCTGACCGGCGATAGAGGAAACGTCACTTGAAAAACGTCGTTTGCACGTGCTCGATATAAAGCACTGCGGGGAGGGGCTGCGTGTGCCGAGGACGACCTGAAGCCCTTCAGTGACTACCCGGAAATGCTATCGGCTTAGCGACCTTCGAGCACTGCCCTGACAACTGCAGCCACATCAGTGTTGTCGATGTAGCGGCCGTCGTTCCATCCCACGTACCGAGCGTAGCCCGGGTCCCACCCGCGCACACGCAAGGCCAACTGCTCGGCGCCCGCGCCTTTAGCCCATAGCGGTACAAGCGCGTTGGAGTGGTCACCCGTCAGCCGGAAGCTGAATCCCGGCATCTTCCCCTTGCCGTTGTTTACAACGGGGGCAAACGGACGCGACTGCGCGTCCGGTCCCATCGGCATACTGTTGTCGTGGTCGGTCGTAACGACCAACAGGTTACGCTTCCAGCCACCATGTGACTCGATCCATTCGACCACGGCACTTACCGCATCATTGAAGTCTGCCGTCTCCTCTATCAGCCGCCCGTACTCAGGTTCGTTCACGCAAGTACCGTAGCTCCACTGCGTTCCACAGCGGCTAGTATGAGCGGCCCAATCTGTCGCTCCGCCCTCGACCATCAGAAAGAAGCCCTTGCCCGAGCGAGCAGCAAGGTACCGCAGCGCTCCACGCGTCATCAGCGCAAGCGTTGGCACGGTTCGGACATAGGCGACACCAGACGGGTTGCCGGCGTCGACGCCGACCACGGCTGCCTGACGTGCTTGCTGCAAGGTCATAGCGATCTCGGGCACACCAAGAATAGGACCGTCCATGGTTAGTGTGCCGTCCGCCAGAGCGACGAACTCCTCCTTGCCCCGGATCACTCGCCAAGGCCTCTGTCCGCCTTGCGGCAGGTACTGGCCGGCCATCAGTCGCTGCCAGTCCTCGCGCGCCAGGTACTCGCTAGGCTTGTCGCATCCAGACGATGATTCATTCGATGCCAAGCGACCGCAAGGTGTTCCATTCACGTTATAGCCTGGCGCACCAGTGCCCATGACTAGGTCGAGAGTACCCTCGCTAAGCATCTGTCTCGAGATCCGGTGGTAATCGTTGCGCGAGGAGTTTTGCGCACCGAAAGCGGCCGGTGTAGCTTCAGAGAATGGGACGCTCGTGACCACGCCAGCAGCCTTACCCACTCCCTTGGCGAGGCGCGCGGCAAACGCCACCGGATGACCAAAGTTGTCGTGATTGATCGCGCCGTTATACGTCTTCGTACCCGAGGAAAGTGCGGTACCGGCGGCCGCACTGTCAGTCGCGGCTGCGGCTAGGTAGCGATAGCCGGCAAACGGCAACGTCGGGTCCCCTGTCGGTCTTATGTCCCAAGCTCGCTCCGGCATATAGCCGACACGTGACACTGTATCGTGCGTAGGTGCTCGCTCGAGATTGAGCGGGTAGGTAGTGACTCCGTATCGCGCGGGAAAGCGCGCATAGGGCGCACCTTCGCGCGAACCATACTGCCAATAGGCAGCCGCATCCCACGTGCCCCAACCTGCACCATCGTTGATCATAACGATCACGTTCTTCGCCTGTGAGCCGCTCGACAAGCTCGCGCAGCCCGCTATGAGCATTACCAGCACTGCAGCGGCAACAACTCTGCCTGATCGACGCCACCGACTATTATTGCAACCCAACAGCATGCTAGAGACTTTGCTTGACGAATGCACAGATCAGTTCACCGGTCCAAAGTAGGCTTTATGCTACGAGATAGAGATGACCATTCTGTGTCGCTCAGCCGGACTTCAGAGCGAAGCCTGCTGCGTTATCACGGTACAATTTCGGGAAGATAGTCCCGCACTACTTTCAGGCCGATAGCGGCACTCCATAAGCGCCCTCGCACTCTGCTGTTCGGCTATGTGGCGCTCAAGATAAAACGATAGGATCTGGCCTTTGGGGCGTTTTGCCCCCTCTAAACATTGGCAATCGCGTATCATTGTCAACCGAGCTGTCCTAGCGAGTTTTCTCTGGACCACGCATCTTCTGTCCAAGAATCTTGTCTACGCGTTCGGTGCGGCATCGCTCAGCAAGCCATAGTAAATCCAGCCGTCGTCAGGCCGTCCGAACTGGTCACGAACACTTCGCCGCCATGCAATGCGGCGATGGCCTTGACGATGGACAACCCCAGCCCGTGGTGGCGCTCGCCACGATACTCACGGGCCTGGTCGACCCGGTAGAAGCGCTCGAACAGCAAGGGCAGATGCTCGGCGGCGATGCCGTTGCCCTGATTCAGCACGGCCACCCGCACGCCCTCGCCGTCGGACTGCAGCTGCACGCGCACGTCGCTGCCCGGACGGGCGTGCTGCACGGCGTTGTGCAACAGGTTGGTCAGCGCGCGGCGGAACAGCGACGGATCGATGCGGGCGGTGGCGTCGCCTTCGACATGCAACGTCAGCTGAGCCTCTTCGAACAGGAACTCCATGAATTCACCGGCGGTGGCGACCTCGTCTGCCAGCCGGACCTGACGCGTTTCCACCGCGATATCGCCCTGGCCGGCCCGCGACAGGAACAACATGTCGTTGACGATCGCACGCAGGCGCTCCAGTTCCTCCAGGTTGGACTGCATCACCTCCTGCAGGGCCGCCACATCGCGCGGACGGGACAGGGCCACCTGGGTCTGCCCCATCAGATTGGCCAGGGGGGTGCGCAGCTCGTGCGCGACGTCCGCGTTGAACCCGTCCAGCCGCGTGTACGCTGCTTCCAACCGATCCAGCGCGCCGTTGAAGGCCTGCGTGAGGTGGCCCAGTTCGGCCGGCAGTCCCTGCGCGGCCAGGCGCTGCGACAGCCGCTGCGGGCTGAGCGAGCGTGCCTCGTTGGACAGCGCCCGCAGCGGAGCCAGACCCAGCCGTGCGATCCAGTAGCCAAGCCCGGCCACCAGCAGCACGCCCAGCCCGCCGGCCACCCACAACGCAACACCGAAGCGCTGCAGCGCCTGCGTATAGGGCTCCGAATCGATGCCGATCCACAGGTCCACATCCGGTCGCGCGCCCTTGCCCGGCACCCGTTCATACAGCGTGCGCAGCGGGTGCCCGCCCTCACGCGGCAGCGTGCCCATGCCGTTGTCACCCTTGCCGGGGGCCTGCACCTGCGGCTCTGCCTGGCCGATGCGGAATGTGGGGTTCTCGCTCCATGCCCAGACCAGGGTGTCGCGGTCGCCGGAGATCAGGTTGCCGACCTTCTCGCGCACCTTGTTCCAGCGCTCGGTGCTGTCGCACATCGCAACACTGCCACTGACCGCGTGCAGCTTGGTCTGCAGTTCCGCATGCTGGTAGCGCACCACCTGCCGCTCGAGCACGCCATAGACGCCCACGCCCAGCAGGGCGAACACCAGCAATGCGGCCAGCGCGAACATCGCCGACAGGCGCTGGGCGATCGACATCCTCATCCCCGCCCACCCTCGTCCTCGCGCACTTCCAGCACGTAGCCCATGCCGCGCACGGTATGCAGCAGCTTGCTCGGGTAAGGGCCGTCGATCTTGCCGCGCAGGCGCTTGATCGCCACTTCCACCACATTGGTATTGCTGTCGAAATTGATGTCCCAGACCTGGGCGGCGATCACCGTCTTGGACAGGATCTGCCCCCGCCGCTGTGCCAGCAGCGCCAGCAGCGCGAACTCCTTGCCGGTCAGGTCCAGCCGCGAGCCATCGCGGTAGGCCCGCCGGGCCAGCAGGTTCACCTGCAGATCGCCCACCTGCAGTTCAGTCGGTTCCTGCTGGCGCCCACGCCGCACCAGGGCCTGCAGCCGCGCCAGCAGTTCGATGAACGAGAACGGCTTGACCAAGTAGTCGTCGGCGCCCTGCCCCAGGCCGTGCACGCGATCATCCACGCGGTCCCGCGCGGTCAGCATGATCACCGGTGTCTGCTTGCTGCGGCGCAGCTCGCGCAGCACGCTGAAGCCATCCATGCCCGGCAGCATCACATCCAGCACGATCACGTCGTAGTCGAACTCGCGCGCCAGGTGCAGGCCGGTGACACCGTCCGCAGCCAGATCCACCGCCCAGCCCTGCTCGCCCAGGCCGGTGCGCAGGTAATGGGCGGTCTTGCCTTCATCTTCCACGATCAACAGTTTCATCCAGGGTCCGCCAGGGCAGCGCCCGCCGCCTCCCTGCGCTCGCGGCGACACTGCAGGAACAGCCGGTCCAGGGCCAGGTAGATCACCGGGGTACTGTACAGGGTCAACAGCTGGCTGATCAGCAGGCCGCCGACCACCGCCACGCCCAGCGGCTGGCGCAGTTCCGAGCCGGTACCGAAACCGATCATCAGCGGAATGGCACCCAGCAGCGCGGCCAGCGTGGTCATCATGATCGGACGGAACCTGGTCAGGCAGGCTTCGTGGATCGCCTCCAGCGGCGCCAGCCCGCGGTTGCGTTGTGCGTCGAGGGCGAAGTCGACCATCAGGATGCCGTTTTTCTTGACGATGCCGATCAGCAGCACGATGCCGATCAGCGCCATGATCGAGAAGTCCAGCCCCCACAGCCAGAGCATCAGCACCGCTCCGATGCCGGCCGACGGCAGAGTGGACAGGATGGTCAGCGGGTGCACGAAACTCTCGTACAGCACGCCGAGGATGATGTAGACCGCCAGCAGGGCCGCGAGGATCAGCAGCGGCTGGCTGGCCAGCGACTCCTGGAAGGCCTGTGCCGTGCCCTGGAAGCGGCCGCTGATGCTGGCAGGCATGCCGATCTGCGCCTGCGCCTGTTCCACCAGGCCGACCGCTTCGCCCAGTGAAACGCCGGGGGCCAGATTGAAGGACAGATTCACCGCCGGCAGCATGCCGTTGTGGCTGATCGACAGCGGACCATTGCCCGGGGGCTGCACCTGGGCCACGGCCGACAGCGGCACCATCTGCCCGGTCAGCGGCGAACGCAGGTGGAAGTAGGAAAGCGCATCGACCTGCCCCAGCATGCCCGGCGCGATTTCCAGGATGACCCGGTACTGGTTGGTTTCGGTCTGGAACTCGTTGATCTGGCGCTGGCCGAAGGCATCGTAGAGCACCTGGTCGATATCGTTGGCGGTCAGGCCGAAGCGCGCCGCTGCCGTGCGGTCGATCTCCAGCCGGGTCACGCTGGCGCCGACCTGCTGGTCATTGGACACGTCGCGCAGCTGCGGCAGGCCCCGCAGCCGCTCGGTCAGCTGCTCGGCCCACTGCGACAGCTCGCGGCTGTCCTGCCCACGCAGGGCGTACTGGTACTGCGTCCGCGCCGGCCCGGCAGCGAGATTGATGTCCTGCGCCGCGCGCATGTACACGGTGATGCCGGGTACGCTGGCCATCTTCGCCCGCACCCGGTCAATGAAGCCGTGCACGTCCACGTCGCGGTCGCCGCGGTCCTTCAGCACGAACCAGAAGCGGCCGTTGGACAGCGTCTGGCTGCCGGCAGTGGCACCGACCGCGTGGTTGTAGGCCTGCAGAGCCGGATCATCCGCAACGATGCGCGCGAGCTGCTGGTGCTTGGCCACAATGTCCTCGTAGCCGATGTCCTGCGCCGCCTCGGTGGTGGCGAACACGAAGGCGGTGTCCTGCAGGGGGAAGAAACCTTTGGGAATCACCACGTACGAGGCCACCGCCACCGCCACGGTCAGGCCGAAGCCCGCCAGCACCAGTCGCTGGCGGCGCAGGGCCCATTGCAGGCTGCGGTCGTAGCCGGCCAGCAGGCGCCCGGCCAGGGTCCGCTCGCTGTCCCGGTGCGCCGGCATGCGCTTCATCAGGTGCGCGGCCATCATCGGTGCCAGGGTCAGCGAGGCGACGATGGAGATCAGGATCGCCACGGTGATGGTCAGCGCGAACTCGGCGAACAGGCGCCCGACCACGCCGCCCATGAACAGCAGCGGGATGAAGGCGGCAATCAACGACAGGCTGATCGAGACCACGGTGAAGCCGATTTCGCCGGCTCCCTTCAGGGCGGCCTCCACCGGACCGAGCCCGGCCTCGCGGTGACGGTGGATGTTCTCCACCACCACGATCGCGTCGTCGACCACGAAGCCGACCGCAACCACCAGTGCCACCAGGGTCAGGTTGTTGAGGCTGAAGCCGGCCACGTACATCGCGGCGAAGGTCGCCACCAGCGCGACCACCAGTACCGCGCCGACGATCAGCGTGGCGGAAAGCTGGCGCAGGAACAGGCCCATCACCAGCACCACCAGCACGATGGTCAGTACCAGGGTGAGCTCCACCTCGTGCAGCGACGCGCGGATGGTGCGCGTACGGTCGTTGAGCACCTCCACATCGACGCTGGCCGGGAGGTTCGCGCTCAGTTCCGGCAAGGCGGCCAGGACCGCATCGGTGGTGCGCACGATGTTCGCGCCGGGCTGCCGGCTGATGATCAGGCCCACCCCGGGCTGGCCGTTCGGCCACGCCTGCACGTAGGCATTCTCGGCGCCGTCGATCACCTGCGCGACATCACCCAGCGCCACCGGTGCGCCGTCACGATAGGCAACGACCAGGCGCCGGTAGTCCTGGGCACTGAACAGCTGGTCGTTGGCTTCGAAGGTAGACGTGCGCTGCTCGCCCATCAGCGCGCCCTTGGCCTGGTTGAGGCTGGCGTTCTGCGCCACGCCACGCAGGTCGGACAGGGTCAAGCCCATCGCCGCCAGCCGTTCCGGCTGGGCCTGGATGCGGATCGCCGGACGCTGCTGGCCGACGATGCCGACCTCCGAAACGCCGCTGATCTGGCTGATCGAGCGTGCGAGGCGGCTCTCGGCCAGATCGCTCAGTTCGGTCATCGACATCTGAGTCGACACCACGCTGAGTACCAGGATGGGACTGTCGGCCGGATTGACCTTGCGCCAGGTCGGCATGTTCGGCAGTTCACTGGGCAGGCGGCCGGCGGCGGCGTTGATCGCCGCCTGCACTTCCTGCGCGGCCGTGTCGATGTTCTTTTCCAGATCGAACTGCAGGGTGATCGAGGTGCTGCCCAGTGCACTGGTCGAGGTCATCTCGATGATGCCGGGCACGCCCGTCAGCTGGGTTTCCAGTGGCGTGGCGACCGCCGAGGCCATGGTCTCGGCGCTGGCACCGGGCAGATTGGCATTGACCCGGATGGTCGGGAACTCAGCCTCCGGCAACGGCGCCACCGGCAGGCGCGGCAACGCTGCCACGCCCAGCAGCACCACCGCCAGGGTCAACAGGGTCGTGGCGACCGGGTGATGAACGAACCAGCTGGACAGCGAGGTGCGCGCGCTCATGGTGCCGCCCCGCGCCGGACCGCTGCAGGCGCTGCGGCGGGTTTGGCCTCCGCCACCACCGTGCCCGGCCGCAGCCGCGACTGTCCATCGCGTACCACCACGTCGCCGACCCGTAGCTCACCGTGCACGACCACCTGCCCGCCGCCCTGTTCACCGACCGTGACCGGCAGCGATTCCACACTGCCATCAGCGACCACGCGGTAGACGAAGCTGCCCTGCACGCCACGCTGGATCGCCGCGGCATCAAGCACCAGCGCGCCCTTGCTCTGGCCGGTGCGCACCCGCACGCTGACCAGCTGTCCGGGCCACAGCTGGTCGGACTCATTGCTGAAGCGCGCGCGCAACCGCACCGTACCGGAGGCCTCGTCCACCTGGTTGTCGATCACCTGCAACGTGCCCTCAGCCAGCAGCTGGCCACCCTCGCGGTCCAGTGCCTGCACCTGTGCGTCGCCTGCGGCGAGCGCCTGTCGCAGCTGCGGCAGCGCGTCCTGCGGAAGCGCGAACACCACCGAGATCGGATCGGTCTGCTGCACGGTCACCAACCCCTGCGAATCACTGGCGCGCACCAGGTTGCCCGGATCCACCTGGCGCAGGCCGATGCGGCCGTCCATCGGCGCCACGATGCGCGTATACGAGAGCTGCACCTGCGCTGCGTCCACCGCAGCCTGGTTGCCGCGGCCGGTGGCCTGCAGCTGCTGCACGGTGGCGGCCTGCTGCTCCAGCATCTGTCGCGACACCAGCTGGTCGCTGGACAGATGCTGCAGCCGCGACAGATCCGAGCGCGCCGCATCCAGCGTGGCGCGGTCGCGCACCAGCGCCGCCTGTGCACCGCCCAGACCGGCACGGATGGCGCGATCATCGATACGCGCAAGCAGTTGCCCCTTGCGCACCTTCTGCCCTTCCTCGAACAGCACTTCGGTCAGAACGCCATCCACCTGCGGGCGCAGCACCGTGCTCTGCAGCGACTGCACCGTGCCGACGCCGCTTCGCCAGTGCGGGACATCACGCTGCTCGACGCGCGTGGTGACCACCGGTACCGGTGGCGGTGCCGTGCTGGGCTGTGCGTCGCCGCGGGAAACGCCGTGGAACAGCATCGCCAGCAACAGGGCAACCAGCAGTGCCGCTCCCAGCGCGAGGTGGCGGCGGCGCAGCAGCGCAGTGACATCAGGCAATCGCATGGCAGGGGGTCCAATCCGGTGCCCGCGCCGGTCTGCGCAGGCCTGCCGTCATCCTGGGCGACCGCCTCGGGCGCCATGCTGTCGGCAATCTGACAATTACGTCAGCCCCCGCAACCTACCAGCACCCTAGGTCGTCCGCACACCGACCGCCTCACGCCCATGGCAGGCGATGCTGGCTGCCTACCCCCGCTGCGGTGTTGACCACGCAAGAGCTGCACGCCAAACATAGATAAGCATAGCTATAGAACCCGCAGGCTTTGCTCCCACTATCAGCGCCGGGGCACTACGACCGCACCAACGCCAAATCCCCGAGTCCACCGCAGCAATCCATCACGGAACGAACCGGCAACCAAAAAATTTCAATCAAAGCATCGCTGATTTATGGGAACCCCTGTCACGCGCGCTGAAAGAAGACCGCGCAGAATTTGACTACTCCCATCACTTCCGCACACATCAAGATGACAACAGCGAATAGAACGGCAGGCGTTATCTCTGATGACGGCCACGTCGATGACCATCTTGTGCTATCCAGAAAAATTTAAACGTGCCACGCATTACTTTGCGGCGGTTGGGCAACGGACTGACCCTAGAAGTCAGAGGCTAATCATATCGATGCAGAGTGTCCCTCCAATATCAGACACGCGAGCAAGCATTGCCTGACAAATCAGGATGCTAACTCCTGCATGCCTATCCACTTGTCGGGCAGCAGGCCCAGTTGGACGCACTCCCCCTATCGTCCGAGCATGCTAGCAACATAAGTATTTTGACTTACCTCAGACACTTCGCTGAGCCCTACAAAACCGGCACTGATCGCTCCGTCGGCTAAAGGGCTTGGCCTTTCCCCGCAAATTGGACAGTTCAAAACTGCTTATCCGGCCAAACACTGAACGACGTCGGTGCAATCGGCAACCCGAGCACACCCTCTTTTCCAAGGGCTTCGATATATGAAAAAACACAAACATACCCCCAAAAGCCCACTTACCGTCGGCCTTGCCATCGCTCTTATCCAGTCCGGCGCGTGGGCCAACGCCACCTCGTTAGATATCGATAAAGACGGACCCATTGCCCCGCCGGCAACAAGTTCTAATACGTCAGAGCCCCCTAGGATTCCAACCAATTCCATGACCACGCTAGACCAGGTAAAGGTTGTCGGTTCCAGCGTTCAAACCAACCCAATAGACGAAGAGCGGTACGCATCAGGCGTAGTAGACATCCTTAAGGTCGGCGACGTTTCGGTGTCCTCCCAGACTAACGTCGCCGATCTTGCAAAACGACTTCCAGGCATATCTGTCAGCTTCGATCAAGGTCGAAACCAAACCGCAACCGGGGAAAGTCAATATATCACTATCCGGGGTTTTGACACTTCATACAATGCCTATACGCTAGATGGCCTACGCCTACCACAAACTCAGTCTTCGCGGGCGATCCCCGTAAACCTGCTGTCCCCGTTTGCCGTAGCAGAGATTGTCGCGGACAAGACTCCAGGGGCAGACAAAGATTCTGACGCCATCGCAGGGGTCATTGATTTCCGCACTCCGAGTGGCTTCGACCATGGCCCAATGACGCGAATCCGCGCCACTAACCAGATTTCAGGAACAGCCAAACGGCGTGACCAAGATGCATTCGGTGGTGCTGTTGGCATCGACAATTCCCGCCTGTTTGGTGCCGACAGGCAATTCGGCTTATATACCGCTGCATATTATGAAAGGCGCGACAGCGTGGCCGAGTCCACAGCAATTCATAGTAACTGGTACTCGACCTACAACAACGGCCTAAACGCTCGCCAAAACGAAAATTCCCTGTCGCCGAGAGGCCTGCTGTACAACTTCTTTCGAAGCGAAATTCAGAGATATGGCGTCAGCACTTCGCTAGACTATCGCGGGAATAATTTTGCGGCGTTCGGGCGTTTTAACTATGCATCCTACAGCAACAACAATACTATGGATCAACTTACCATTCGTAGCGAGGCGGGGAGCTACAACAATTCAATTGACGGTCAATATAAAGCCTATCAAGCCAACCCATCCCAGTACTTTCGAACAGAAGACGTTCGACAAAAACTTCTTTCAAGCACGATCGGCGGTGAGTGGAAGACAGACAACGTCAACCTTTCACTGACGGGCGGATATGCCAAAGGCCGTTTCGATCAGCCGGAAAGAATAACTGGCTCATTTCGCAATACACGGGAAACCACTGGCCCAGACGCACTGGACCTTGACACATCCAACGAGCGAAAACCTGTGCTGACGACATCCAGCGGCAATGCTCTGCAAGACATTCCCGATCCGGAAGAACTATACGTTGCCCGCGACTATTCCCGCCTCAGCGAAACCAAAAAAACACTAAAAGCCCACCTTGATTGGAACGGATCCAGCGCCCTATCCCACATCGGAGCGGGGTTGCTTTATGAAGACTCCGAACGTAACGGCGAGAATACCGATAATGTTGCAACTGAACAAAAACGCTACACATTCACTCCAGGGATGGGATATGAAGGCGTGGCGAGCGCTCCAGGCACATATCTTAAGGGCTTTTTTTCTCAACTTCCGCGCGACCTGAAGCTCCTTAATCGAGCCGCCATGACCAGTCGTGCATACCAATACATTCCAACACTAGCAGTGGGTGAAGACGGCGTCACCAATGGTCGCGAGAAGCGCGCGGCGGCCTATGTAAATACCAGAATTAGCCTCAGCGGAGACTACGGCGATGTGGACATCACGCCTGGCCTGCGTTACGAGCACAATCGTTTCAGAGCATCATTCTGGATATCGGATGGAGATAATTCCAGCTTCGATACCGCCGACAGCGAATTCAGTCGCCTGAACCCAAGCGTACTGGCCGCGTGGCGGCCGAACGCTAAAACCGTAGTCCGCGCAGCAGTCCGTTCAAGCTACAGCAGACCGGCCTTCGACCAGCTTGCCGGAACGACTTCAATTACTCGTGATGGAACGGACAACGAGATAACCGCGATCAATCAAGCCAACCCCGACCTCCGGCCAGTTGAAGCATGGAGCTACGATCTCGGTCTTGAATATTACAGCAGCAACAATCGATTCTTTCAGATTGCGCTATACCATAAGGATTTGCAGAATATAATAGTGCCGACCACCTCCTATAGCGGCTACGAAGGCACCGCGAGTGTTAATGATATAGCGATTTCCAAGCCCGAAAATGGCCTGACTGGCAAAGCCACTGGGCTTGAAGCATCAGGTCGTTTTGCCCTGAATCTGGGCGAAGGCTGGTTATCCGGCTTCGGCATCGGGGCCAACGCCACTTGGCAAACGACGATCGCCCGCTATTTGGTTACGGTTAACTCTACCACCGAACTTCGTCGCACGGAAATCCCTGAAGCGCCCAAGCTAATCTATAATGCCGAGATATTCTACGAACACGAAAAATGGCGTGGCAACCTTTGGTATAATTATATTGGCCGCCGTTTAACAACTGTCCAAACCGATCGGCCCGATGTCTATATTCAGCCATCAAAAGAACTCAATCTTGGCCTCACCTACTCCCTTGCAAACAATACTGAACTTGGATTTTCAGTGCGCAACTTGCTAAACGGTCACAGTTACTGGACAACGCTAGGAAAGAGTAAACGCTACCTGTCCGTTGATCGCAGCGGAGGCTATCTTGAGACAGGCAGGGTTTTCCAACTTAGCCTCACAACTAAGTTTTAATAAGCGCAACGCAAACAACCTCCGAAGCGCATCTGCACTGCTTTACTTTCGAACGAAAGCCGACTTGTCTCGGCTGAGGATTCGTAGGCGGCGCTGATAGCCCATCAGGAGGCAAGGGAAAGGTAGCTCAATTCAGCCTCCACACGAGGGCGCCGCTTTTTCTGGGAGAGGGGCGACATTGGATGAAATCAGCGGATCGGTTGCTGCCCATTAGTGCCGCCGCGCCGGCTTTATTCACGCGATATCCAGCATCGATTGGGGCGCGCAAAGGACGTGTCGCCCCATCTTGAGCGAACGGGCGCCACTTCAAAAACGACCACGGTGGACCCGCCGGGCAGCGAAGGGCTCACTACTGCATTCCCGCCAGGCAACCCAAGACAAAAAAAAATCCATTGAAGAACACTAGCTGCTAGTGCCAACGTGTGTGCACGGCCCTCGCCATACCAAACGTCAAATCAGGAGCCCTGCTCATGCCAGTTCGAATCGAAAAGAATGGTCGAGTCACGACGGTTATCCTCTCGCGACCCGAGATCCGGAACGCGGTTGACCCAGATCACGCAGACGCCTTACAGGACGCGTTTCTGGCGTTCGACGACGACAACGACGCAGATGTAGCTGTACTTTGGGGGGAAGGCGGTGCCTTTTGCGCTGGCGCAGACCTCAAAAGCTTGGCTAGGCGCGGGATTGCGACAGAGGAAAACCGCAGCACTCACCGCTCCCTGGAATTCCCAACGGACGGCGGTCCGATCCCCCGCGGCCCGCTGGGGCCTACCCGACTTTTCCTGAATAAGCCAGTGATTGCAGCTGTGGAGGGGCCCGCCGTTGCTGGGGGAATGGAGCTGGCGCTGTGGGCTGATTGCCGGATCATGGCTGAAGATGCGTATCTGGGGGTGTACTGTCGGCGTTGGGGCGTTCCTCTCACGGACGGTGGTACCGTGCGCTTGCCGCGACTTGTGGGTCGTGGACGTGCACTTGAGATCATCATGACCGGCCGGAAAGTGGCCGCAGCAGAATGCGAACGGTTGGGGCTGTGCGAGCAAGTAGTCCCCAATGGCCAAGCACGAGCCGCCGCCGAAGAGTTGGCGCAACGCATTGCATCTTTCCCCCAGATCTGCGTGCGCACAGACCGCCGCTCTGTGTATCTGCAGCACAACCTGCCAGAACTTAGCGCCCTCAAACGTGAATGGCTCAACTCATCGGGCACTTTTGCTGCAGAAGGCGCCGCTGGCGTAGCGCGCTTTACTGGCGGACAAGGTCGGCATGGCACAGAGATCCACACACATTCTGGAACATCAGATGTGCGTGACGTAATCGTGCGTTAATCATACCGGTTACCGGCACATCCATGGTAAGTCTTCCACGCGGATGTAGGGCTCATGAAGAAAAAACTCGAATTTTGGTTCGATTTTGGAAGCAACTATAGTTACATAACTGCAATGCGTATTGAGGCGCTAGCAGAGCGCGAAGGCGTCGATGTCCTGTGGAAACCCTTCATGCTAGGCCCCATCTTCAACCGGTTAGGGTGGAGCAGTTCCCCCTTTGTCGAACACAAAGAAAAGGGCGAGTACGTCTGGCGGGACATGGAACGACTCGCGAGCAAGTACGAAATTCCATGGCGCAAGCCAACATCCTTCCCGCGCCCAGCAGTCTATCCGATGCGGGTGGCTGCGGCACATCCGGCTGCAACATGGGTTCCGGAGTTCTGCAAAGCCGTCTTTACGTTGAATTTCGCGCAAGATCAAGACGTCAATGACAACGCCTTGTGCGTCCGGATCCTCAATGAAATTGGACTGAATGGGGAGGTGCTGGTTAATGCAGCACAGTCGGAGGAGAAAAAAGCAGAATTACGCCTCCAATCGGAAGAAGCAATTCGCCGCAAGATATTTGGTGCCCCAGTTTTTTTTGTGAACGATGAAATGTTTTGGGGAAATGACCGTCTTGAAGACGCTCTGGAGTATGCCACTCGCAGCAAGCATCCGTAGAAACGGAATACTGCACTCACTTGCCATTGCGTACGGGCGAAGGACGCCGACCGTCCACCGCACAGAGGAGTTCATCATTCAACCATACTCAGCATGGCCCTGGTCGCATTGGCGGTGCACACAGGGGTCTTGAGTTCCTCGACACACCCAGACGCGCATCGCAGACGATAGTAATTTTAGAGCCCATGACTAATTCAGATACGCAACTCTTCATCAATGGCAAGTGGCGCGACGCGGCTGCCGGCCGCTCCCTTGCCGTTCTCAACCCGGCAACGGGCAAGGAAATCGGCCGCGTAGCCCACGCCAGCACAGCTGACCTCGACGAAGCTCTGACCGCAGCCCAACAGGGCTTCGAGGTATGGCGTGAAATACCGCCGTCCGAGCGCGCGAAAATCATGCGAAAGGCCGCCTCGCTGATACGCGAAAGGGCCAACCTGATTGCAGCCTTGATTACTCTGGAGCAAGGCAAGCCATTACCTGAAGCAAAAGGTGAGGCGCTCGCGTCGGCCGACATGGTCGACTGGTATGCCGATGAGGGCCTGCGCGTCTACGGACGCTTGGTCCCATCGCGTGGCAAACCTCAGCTGCGGCAAATGGTGGTGAAAGATCCGGTCGGTCCAGTCGCTGCTTTCACGCCCTGGAATTTTCCAATCAATCAGGTCGTGCGCAAAGTCGGGCCTGCCTTGGCCGCAGGCTGCGCTATGGTGGTCAAGGCTGCGGAGGAAACTCCGGCCGGCCCTGCCGCATTCGTCAACGCCTTCGCTGATGCGGGCATTCCGCCCGGCGTACTGCAGCTTGTCTATGGCGACCCTGCAGAAATATCCAACCACCTCATCCCCCATCCGATCATCCGCAAAGTCACCTTCACCGGCTCGGCAGAAGTGGGCAAGCAACTCGCCGCACTGGCTGGGCTACACATGAAGCGGGTAACGATGGAGTTGGGTGGCCACGCCCCGGTCATCGTGTGCGAGGATGCCGACATCGCGCTTGCGGTGAAGTGCTTGGGCGCAGCGAAGTTTCTGAACGGGGGGCAGGTCTGCATTTCCCCTACGCGCTTTCTGGTGCACGAGAGCGTGAAGGACGAGTTCGCGCACGCACTGGCCAACTACGCAAAGGGCATCAAGGTGTCTGACGGCCTAGAAGAAGGCGCGAAGATGGGCCCCCTGGCCAACTCGCGCCGAGTAACGGCCATGAGCGACTTCAGCAAAGACGCTATTGAGCGCGGTGCTACATTGCTGACTGGCGGAAAGCGCATGGGCAAAGTGGGCAACTTCTGGGAACCCACAGTCTTCGTCGATGTGCCGTTGGATGCCAAGTTGTTCAACGAAGAGCCCTTCGGCCCCCTGGCCGGCATCCGCGGCTTCACCAGCATTGAAGAGGCGATTGCGGAGGCCAACCGCTTATCCTTCGGCTTGGCCGGCTACGGCTTTACCAGTTCACTGAAGAATGCTGACCTGCTCACAAGGCATGTTCAGGTCGGCATGATGTGGATCAACATGCCGGCAATTCCGAGTGCTGAAATGCCCTTCGGCGGCATCAAGGACTCGGGCTATGGTTCCGAAGGTGGACCAGAGTCACTCGATGCGTATCTGAATGCGCGGTCAATTGCTATAATGAATGTCTGAAGCTCAAGTAAACGGTGCTGGTTCACTTGCGAGCATCGGCGGGAGTCTTTGTGCGGGTCGGCTTCTTCTGATCTCGCGGCACACAGCGGCCGGCGTCCTCTTTCGGCGAAGCTTGCGTGGTCTCCACGATCCAGTCGAAAACCTGCGATACCTCGTCACTCGAGGTGTCGTCTGGTCGGACCAGAAAGTAGCCGTAGTGGGTGCAAAGCGCATCCCCTCCCTGCGCCAGAACCTCGAGGCGCCGTTCCTGCAACATCAGGTCCAAGAGTTCGAGGCGACCAAGAGCCACGCCCTGTCCCGCGACCGCCGCTTGAATGGCTTGGTCGTATTGGTTAAAGCGCAGTACGCCGCGCGCCATGTCAGTTGTGAGCCCGCGGCTAGATAGCCAATCTGCCCATGTCAGCCACCGTCGGCGATCCTCGTATTCAAGAAGCACGTAATTCTTCAGGGCTGCCTTGGAATCAACGCGTTGAACGCCAAGCAGCGGGCTCGCAACCGGGGCGATACTCTCGGCGAACAGGTGCCGCGACCCTCTGGGTGCGTCAGCGCCCGAGCAGTAGCGGATCGCCAGATCGATGCCTTCCTTTGCGAGATCCAACACTGCATTGCTCGCTGCCACCCGGACATCGATACCTGGATGGCCTCTCTGAAAATCTCCGAGCCGCGGCAGCAACCACAAGCTGGTCACGCCAATGCTTGCGGTGATCGTCACGGGCCTTTTGCCACTGTTACCGACCACATGGAACGCATCTTGAAGCTGTTGAATACTTGCGTTTGCCATCCTGAAGAGTTGTTCGCCCTCAGCAGTGAAGGAGATGCTCCGATATCCACGCTGGAATAGCCGTATGCCGAGCGCCTCTTCAAGAGTACGGATCTGCTTGCTCATTGCGGACTGGGTCACGCATAGGTCTTCGGCAGCCTGTGTGATGCTCATGCGGCGCCCCACAGCGACGAACCCTTTCACCATGTCCAGTGCAGGCAACCGCAGCAAAGAAAAAGCCATAGCAGCACTCGATTCAGGGACACTGACCCTATTCTTGACCAAGGAGCAGTACGAACTCAATCCCAGATCTTGAGGCGCTTCCAAGAAGCGCCCTGGTTCGACCCGCTGGAGCATCTCCGTTCAGCGAAAGGCGACTACAAGCACTTCGATCCCAAATTTAATGGATGACGGGCCGCGGTGGGGCGCTCGAAAGGCTATGTGGCTCGTCTAGGATTTCAACACTAGTCCTCGCCAATGCGAACGCCTATCATTAACATGTAAGATGGATTTCGTCTTTTGTAGAAAGCTATGTCTGTGATCGTTGGACCAATTCAACTATGGAGTCTATTCTGCTATGGCCAGATTTAGAGTTTCTGACTTCGACCGATTGGGCAGCGATACGGGATTTCGTTATCGATTGCTCCGCTACAGCGGTTCTAAAAAGGGCCGCGATGACGTTTATTTAGCCAAGGGATCAGTGCAGCAATATGAAATGAAGAGTGGATTGCAACTCATAATCTCAAACATTGCAGTCCATCGTGCATACGAGGCAACGTCGCTTGCGCCACCTAAGTTCTGCGCCATTGTTATGCTGCAAGGAGAGGCTAACGCCTTAATCGAACCACGCAGCAGCATCAACTTGGTAGCTCGCAGAGGTGCAACCATCGCCTGCAGTGATTCGGTTTCCTTGACCGGCATACATAGTGCGGGGCAGACCCTACGCAGCGTCAGCATCTCAGTGCGAGATCAAGAATGCATAGCCGATTCAAGACTCGGTGAAGCCGTTGCCATTGCGATGGCGACCGAGGGCACACATTTGCGACAGTGGGCCACACCCAACTATCTGTTGCAGGCCCTCGAACAGCTGATGAACAACCCATGGCAGGGCGTCATGCAGGATTTACTTCTGGACGGCTTAAGTCTGCAGTTGCTCGCCAGCGCAGTGGCTGATTACGGCCGCCCCCCCTTCACCCACAGCCCTGCACTCTCCATTCGAGACAAGCAATTGCTCGAACGCGTACGAGAACGGCTCTATCACGCCCCAGGCGACGACTATTCACTGGAGGCGCTAGCCAAGCTCGCGTGCATGAGCCCGAGTTCTCTACGTGTGAAGTTCCGTGCGGCCTACCGAAAGTCTGTTTTCAATTGGCTGCGCGAGCGCCGTATGGAAGTCGCACGCGAGCATTTGGCGCAGGGTTGGAGGGTGCAGGAGGCAGCAGCGTTTGTGGGCTATCGCCACGCCGCCAATTTTGCAACCGCATTCCGGCGACAATACGGTATCGCCCCAAGCAAATTCCAGACCTAGCCGAGAGTCGCTGAAGAAAACGCTAACGGCCCGCCTACTTTCTGAATACGCCGATTAGGGATGTGATCGGTTGGATGGTCCTCCCCAGCCACGCGATTTCCCGCTGCGTGCGGCCACGTTTTTACTCTGACTTGCGCTAGTACCATGCGCACCAGGTGAGAAGGGCATCGAAGGGCTACGATCACACTCGCCGCTCACGGCAAGCTGTGCTTACCCAGTGGCAACAGAATTTACGGCTACCACTGGGAGCGTTGTAGTGACCACTCTGGCGATCAGTCGCGAAATACCACCCGCGCCCATACGAGTCGTTTTCAACTGTTCCAACTGGACCCACCGTCAACTCTCTATCGCCCCCATCGCGAAATACCCCCCAAAAGAGCAGCTTACAGCCTGCCACATAGCCCCCATAGGGATCCAAGCCTTTCACTCTTGGCCTAAGTCGGGACAGGGTGGCTCGGCTTCCGATGCACAAGCCAAAGAATTTGTCGAATAGCAAAACTTTTTTGCGATCTCGAATAATCAGGCGCGCATGAATGAGAACGATACTCACTATCACCTTTCAGATGGCGTTCGCCTCGCTAACGGTGAGTTCACCCATGCCCTACACCTTCATACGCGCAGCATCCTCCCAGCGTTTTCTAGCCACAGCCTGGGGTCCATCGACTGTATTGCTCGCGCTTATCGCCAACCCGGGCTATGCGCAGGAAAGAGAGTTACCTAAACGCTCCGTTGATTTGCCTACCGTCACCGTAACCGGTGAGGAGGATACTGGCGTAATGGAGAGAACAGGCGCCTACACTACCGATGCCATGAGCACGGCGACGGGCCTGTCGTTGTCGTCCCGTCAGACACCCCAAGCAGTCAGTGTGATCACGCGCCAAATGATGGATGACCGTGGCATGCAGACCGCGGCGGAGGCGTTGCAGAGCGCGCCCGGCCTCTCAGTTACTCGCAGTGATACCAACCGCTACGCGTTCTCGTCGCGCGGCTTCGACATCGACAACTTTCAGTTCGACGGACTGACGCAGCCAGTGCTGACGCCTTGGTCCTTCGGCGAAAACAACCTTGACTTAGCCGTGTTCGACCGCGTGGAAATCGTACGTGGTGCTACAGGCTTGATGACTGGTGCCGGCAACCCGTCGGCCGCAGTCAACTACGTACGTAAACGCCCCCTACGCGACTTTGCCGCATCTGCCGGGGTGGATATCGGAAGCTGGGATATGACACGAGGTTATGCCGACATCTCAAGCCCCCTCACCGAGGATGGCCGCATCCGTGGTCGGCTGGTGGCAGCCTATGCCAAGGCCAACAGCTACACCAAGTTACAGGACACGGTCACTCGCACCCTCTACGGCGTAGTCACCGCCGAACTGACACGCAGCACTACATTAACCGGTGGGTTAACCTACCAATTCAGCGGCAACAACGGATTCGGCAGCGGCTTCCCCCTTTTTTACAGGGACGGTACTCGTACCGACTTCAGCCGCTCGATTGCCAACAATGCTGCATGGGCTCGCATTGAGAACGACATCACGACAGGCTTCCTGGATCTGAACCACGACTTTGCCAATGACTGGCGCTTCCGCGCGGTCTACAACCGATCGATCACCGATGCCTCGCAGAAAAACCTCTACCGTGGCGGGTATCCTGATCGGCAAAGCGGGCTGGGCACGACGAACACTTTTACCCATTACAGGGGCGACCTACGGCGCAGCGCTTTAAATCTATCTTTCTCAGGCCCCTTCCAGATGCTGGGGCGCCGGCACGAGTTGTCTTTTGGCTGGATGCAGTCCGAAGACGAACTTGCATACCCGCAGTACCGCGCCCTAGCCCCGCTGCCCGACGTTGCCAGCATCTACAACCCAGGTGCCACGCCAGAACCAGTCTGGTCGAGCGTCGCATCCCAAGCCGACGACCTGCACAACAAGCAAAGCGGTGGCTACATCGTGGGTCGTTTCTCGCTCGCTGACCCGCTTTGGCTAATCGTTGGCGGACGAATCAGCGATTGGGAAACAAAGCAAGACTATTTTGGAACGCAGCGGCAGTACCAGTACAAAAACGAATTCGTACCCTATGCTGGCCTGCTGCTTGACCTAGGCGATACCTATACCGTCTACGCCAGCTATACCGAAATCTTCAAACCACAGAATGCCCGCGATGAGCAGGGCGGCATTCTGCCTCCAATCACCGGGAAAAGTTATGAACTTGGTCTAAAGGCGGGATGGTTCGAGAATCGTCTCAACGGTGCGATAGCGCTCTTCCGGACCCGCCAGGACAATCTCGCCGAACTTACTGGCAACAACGTCGTTGGTGCACCGGCCAACACGCCGGCTTACCGTCCTGTCGCCGGCGCAAAGGTCGAAGGCGTAGAACTGGAGGTCGGTGGAGAACTGTCGCCGGACTGGAATGTGACCGGCAGCGTCACTACGTTTATCGCCGAGGACGCCAAAGGCAACCCCATCAACACCAACAAGCCACGCAGCTTGTTCAAGCTCTACACGACTTATCGACTGCCCGGTCAGTTCAATCGCCTGACTGTGGGCGGCGGCGTGGACTGGCAAAGCCGCATGTACCAGAACGCCCGTGCACCTGGCAACCGCATCGAGCGGGTCCAACAGGATAGCTACGCACTTGTCAGCCTCATGGCACGCTACGCTTTAAGCAAGCATGTCTCAGCGACTCTTAACTTAAACAATGTGCTCGACAAGAAATATTACTCCCAGATCGGCTTTTACGATCAGGGCTGGTACGGTGCGCCACGCAATGCAACATTCTCTCTGCGAAGAGACTTCTGACTAGCATCTCGACCACCTCGCACCCGAACCTGTCGACCGCTCGGCTCGACTTCGCGCAGCAACGTCGTGATCGATCATATTTAGCGTTTACCTAGGCCCAACTATAGACCGACCAAAACCTCACCGCTCGGCGACCATTTGGGATCTGCAATCGCATAGTTCCGCCAGTTTCCCTGGAATTGACTAGCAATCCAGCCTCGAATATTTAACAGATATCATCACGACCACTATTAGTATTTTCCAACCCAAGACAGCTTGATTTCTGCGCCTTACGCAGCGAATTTAACAATCCAAAATTCACCTCAAACTCTTGAAACTCGGATTTCGGCAAATCTACGTCCAAAATGCAATTGCACACTAGCTCAATTACTGCCGACTCCGCACTCACCATTTGCAAGTCCTCGATAAAGCGTTTTTCATCTGGCAGGGGCTCAATTATAGATTCATAGCCAACAAACCATCGCCACAACATATTGTGGCGAACGCCCTCGTACACATCAATTTCGGAAGGTCTAGAGTAGATAATTTGCAAAACCCATGCCCGAATGACAGCGCGCGCATCCATACCACTGACACATCGCTCAGAAAGAACGCAAGTCAACCCGGCATCGGACCAGAATGCAGCGTCAATCATCTCGCGCATATTGACCAACGGGTGCGCTCGCTTTGGTAAATAGTATTTAAGGGAATTAATCTCCGTCCAAGTATAGTAGTTGACCATACAGATCCATGGGGACTCATATCGAACGACCGCAACTGGCTCCCCATTATGCGCCCTGGCCACCCACTCCGAAAGACTTGCGTCGAGCTCACTCATTGTAACTCGAACTCCCGGAGATCCCACACCTTTTATATGCTTTGACATTCCCCGCCCCCGCGATATATGCGACCCGATTTGCCTCATCCACGAGCAGTCAGCCTTCATGGCAAGACAAACAGAGCAGGACACTCACAAAGCCCCCCTCATGATTGGCCGTAGTCCTGTTGACATCTGTCGATTAATTAATTCGCAGCAATGCGCCATGGATGCCAAGCAGATCGTGACACGCCACCCGTCTTAACTGCACTGGTGACTACATGATTACACAACAATGGTGACGTGACGATTAAATAATTTCCCCCAACTTCTCGGACCTAGATCACCCCCCCTTTTGTCCACTCCCGCAACGAACGCGAAAGTGACATAAATATGACGCAAAACGTGGATTACCAACTTCCCAGCGCGCGGGCATGAATTTTTCGCAACGTTTCCATAGCGCCCAAACGACACCACTGGTGGCAACCCAGTGATCCGAGCGAACCAATTAAGATTCGCTCGCCGCCAGACGACTTTTAGACACACTTTCCCGCAGCCCCCACCTGCCTCAACGGCGTGATCAACTGTAATGATGTAGCCAATGCCCCAGTGTCGCCGGCGCTGCGCAGAGAGGTCAGGAAGCAGGTGGCGTAGCCCCACTCCCTCAACCCTGTCCGGATGAAGCGCTCGGCCTTGCCATTGATACGCAGCACGTAGGAGCACGTACGGGCGTGCTAAGCCCCAGTGCGCAACAAGCATCAGCAAAGCCGCGCGAGACAAAGCGCGATCCGTTGTCGATCAATGCCTCCCTCTTGCACGGTCACACCACGTGCGCAGTAGTTCGCCAAGGGGGCAGTATTCGTAGCGCGAGACTGGAGGTGGTGCTTCCATCTCGCGTCAGCGGATGATCACGACCTGTCGCAGCACCCGCGACACCGAGACTGGCGACCGGCCCGTGTGCTAGGCAATCCAATACCCCGTGCGTCGTTGGCGGCGCAGCGCCTCCCAAATGGGCACGCCGCCGCTCAGCAGGCGTGCACCGTACGACGTCCGCGGCCGGCTGCCGCGGTCCAGCAAGCGCTCACCAGCTCGAAGGCGTCACCACTACTTCCGGACCGTGGTCTCCGAGAGACCCATGGCTTGAGCGATCTGGAACACACATACTGATCCGCTTCTAGGGGGTGGATCAGAATCTCTCGACCCTTCGGCATCAGGCGAGCACTTTGCGCATGTTGCTCCCCTCGCTGGGATGAGAATGACGTCTGGCGACATCAGCTTCCTCCCCAAGTTAGAGGGGAACAACCTCTTGAAGCCTCATGCTTAATCTGCCTTCACCGAGAAGAATTCAACCATGACATTGGGGCAAAGGAATCCGTTCATAGAAAACGCCAGGGGCGTTTGCCACGCCCCATCGCCCGCGCGCCTTTCCAGTTGACTTCTTGAGATCGGCCAATCAATTCAATCGCCAGAATAGCTCCGAGAACGCTAACTGCAATCCCAACACGGAGCCAAATTCACAGGAACAACCAGTTAGCAATTTAGGATCGCGTCCGCAGCCACCTTGTCCCGGGGCATTCTAAGAATGGCGCTACCGCGCTACGGCTGCGTGAGCACCGCCCGAACATGTCCGGTTCCGCCTCTGTAGAGACTTAGCCGGGTCGCGGACTGCAAATCAAGCCTTGGACCGCCAACGGTGCGTACTCACCGCCCTCTCGCCCATCTTCATACCTGATTCATGAGGTCACAATATATAGAGCGCATATTATAGAATATTTATACTATGATTGGTAGCCAACTAGCTACCATATGCGATGCCGTATGAACCAATCCAATAGCCGGGCCGACCAAGCGAAGTCGGAGATGCGGCGCCGTCAAGTTCTCGATGCAGCAGCCGAATGCTTTCGCCGAGAGGGTTTCCATGGAACCAGCATCGCGCGCATCTCGCGCGCCGCAGGTATGAGCGCTGGACACATCTACCACTATTTTGAGAACAAAGAGGCAATCGTTGAAGCAATCGCCGCCCGCGAGCAAGTAGACATGGCCGATCTCGTCGAGAAGCTCGCTCAAGACGTGGATGGCGGCGATCTCGTTGCCCGGCTCTGCAGACACACTGCTGAGAAAGTCGAGCGTAATAGGGATCCGGCAGTTACCGGCCTGATGCTTGAGTTAGCGGCAGAGGCGGCCCGCAACCCTGCCATCGCAAGGATTTTGCAGCGCAGCAATCGGATGATCAGTGATCGACTCGTTGAGCTAGTCCAGCGATTGGGTGCCTTGCCCGATTTGCGCAGCGAAGAAATACACATGCGGATAACTATGATCGGCGCAATGATGCAGGGACTGGCGATGCGCTCAATCTTGGAGCCTCGCGAAAATCAGGATCTTGCCGTAAATCTACTGAACAGGGTAATTGCGACACTACTGGAGGATACATAAGGAACACTACGGCTTCTGCGAAGGGAAGTGTAGATGGTGCTGAGGCCTGTCTCCCTCCACTCATGCGAAGCGCAGTGAAAGACCAACCTGCCCTCAGGCGATGCGCTGGCATCCAATCCCTGCTCACGCGCCCCGTGCTTCGAATCGCCGACATCATCCATCAGCAGGACTCTTGCGCAAGCTGTGGCCCTGCTTGTCGATCAGGGAGGAATTACGTCCACCGTACCTGGACGCTGGGTGCGATCACACGGTAGGACCTGCGCACCGCCCATGCCTTGCTTGAAAGCGGGCAAACGATCAGCAAGATCGTGCTCGCGTGCTTGGTGATTGACGTGCAGTCGCCGCGCCGCGCCCGAACCTTTATTTGACTGGTCGTTCCAATAGTGATTACATTCCGTCCATCACTGACTGGCCGATGTACCCGAGTAGCCCCATGAGCGGCAGACCCCGAGAATTCGACGACGAAGCGGTCATCGAGGCCGCGATGGACGTGTTCTGGTCCAACGGCTACGAGGCAACTTCGGCACAGGAACTGGTCGAGCGCACTGGCCTGGGCCGGGGCAGCCTCTACAACGCCTTCGGCAGCAAGCAGCAACTCTACCACGAGGCCCTGACGCGCTATCAGGAACTCGGCATCCAGGCACAGTCGCAGATTCTCAACGGCCACGGCACGGTCAAGGAACGCCTGCGCGGGCTGATGCAATGGGGCATCGAAGGCGACCTCGATCCGGTCAAGCGCCGTGGCTGCATGGCGCTGTTCGCCGCATTGGAGCGATCAGGCAAGGATCCGATGGTCGAGCAGATCAGCCGGGTCTATGTGACCCGGCTGGAACAGGTGCTGTGCCATCTGTTCGCGCTAGGGCAGCGCAATGGCGAGGTGTCTTCGGAGCGGCCCGCGCTATCGCTGGCGCGGGCTTTTCTGAGCAGTTATTACGGTTTGCGCCTGCTGGGCCGAGCCATGCCTGAGCCTGCGTTCCTCGAAGATGTCATGGATGGCACGCTGGCCCAACTGTGAGCCGTACAACCACACCGGGCCTCGCGGCCTTTTTGTTTTGTCATTTATGGAATGATCATTACATTATGAGCCAGAAAACACACATCCTCCCCTTCGTCGTCTACCTGCTGGGTCTGACGATCTTCGCCCTGACCACGGCCGAGTTCATGGTAGCCGGCATGATGCCGTCGCTGGCGGCAGCGCTGAACGTGTCCGTGAGCGAGATCGGTTACCTGATTTCGCTGTACGCGCTTGGTATGGCATTCGGCGGCCCGGTGCTGACGGCCCTGCTACTGGCGCTGCGCGTTCCCAACAAGCCAGCGTTGTTGTGGCTACTGGTGCTCTACGTCGCAGGGGCCGTGCTGGCGGCACTGGCCACGACCTACGGTGTCATGGCCGCCGGCCGTGTCGTCATGGGCGTTGCCAGTTCCGCCTGCTTCGGCGTATCCCTGACCATCTGCGCCGGCCTGGTGGCGCCCGAGGCGCGCGGCCGCGCTGCGTCCTTCGTGCTGGCAGGCCTGATGCTCTCGCCCGTGCTCGGCGTCCCAGCGACGGCCCTGATCGAACAGCACCATGGCTGGCGCGCCAGCTTTTGGGCGGTGGCGGTACTGTCCGTGCTGTGCACAACGGTGGTGGCCTGGCGGGTGCCGGCATCGAAGGACCAGAGCCATGTCGGCCTGAGCGCCGAGTTCCGATCCCTGCGCAATGGCGGGTTGTGGGCAGCCTATGCCACCAGCGCGCTCATCATCGGTGCGACATTCGCCGCGTTCAGCTACTTCTCGCCGATCTTCATTGGAGTCACGCGCTTCTCGGCCAAGGCCATTCCCTGGCTCCTGATGGCCTATGGCCTCGCCAATGTTGTGGGCAACCTCGTCGTCGGCCACCTGGCCGACCGCCACATGATCGCGGTACTGACCGGCGGCCTGGGCATCCTGGCGCTGGCGTTGGGTGCGTTCGCAGGATTCGCGCACAGCACCGCAATCAGCGTGATCGCTTTCCTGGCAATCGGCCTGACCGGCGTGGCGCTCAATCCGGCAATGGTGGCACGCGTCATGCGCGCGGCATCGCCGGGGCCATTGGTGAACACGATGCACACCTCGCTGATTACCGTTGGGTTGGCGGTCGGTTCCTGGGCCGGCGGAGCGGCCATCGACGCTGGCTACGGGCTACGTTCGCCGCTGTGGGTAGGACTGGCGCTCGCGTTGGCTGGATTGTTGAGCTTAGCCCCATTTATGGGGAAACGAGTGCAGCAGCGTGTCACAACGCAGTAGTCCGTGGTACTTTGAATGAGATGACGTTCCCCCACGCTGCAGAGCGGTTGCATATCAAGAAATTGCGGGAAGAACTGAGCCTGAGACCCTTAGCTCGCACCGTGCACAGCAGGCGGCTAACACGAGCTGGAAAACCGTTCCTGCCGCACGTGGCGTGTAGTTGCTGCATTGTAGTAGGCGCCTGACAGCGTACAGGCTGTCGCAAGTGGCTTCACGACCAATTTCCCTATCGGAAGAAGCGGCACCGTCAAGGTTGCCGACTCTGCTGGCACTATGCCGGAAAGAAGAACCCGAGGCCAAAATTCGGCTATACGAAGCACCCCTGTCACTGCACATCAAGGAACTCCACGACGTCCTGTCGACGTAGGGTTTGCGGTGAACCAACTAGCTGAGCAACAGGCTCATTGCGAAGCTGGTCTGGAGCAACCCGGTCATATTGGCCGTCCCAGCACGCTTCCCCTGTTGACCCAGAAGCGTGCGCTGCCGGAGAGAATTGTTGAGCTATACCTCACTACTGGCAATCCATAGCACCGCGGGCGGTGTGCAACAGATTGAGCGCTACGGCATCGACCCAAGTTCAGACCTGTGCCTATCTCCTGCGGATCTTGAGTTACCGGGGACTTTGATCGATAGCGGGCAGAATGGTCTCGCGCTTCGGCAGCCACTACGCGCTTCAAAACCTGCCACACGGTGTCGGTCCCGCTCCCGGCGACGTCCGAATCGACGGGCCATGTCTAGCGCGGTGTGTGTCCCTAAGCTGAGCACTGGTTTGCTTCTCATCGGAATAACTTCCCGCCAGTTCATGGTTGCCGGGTGCAGAGCGAGCGTGGGCAGCCGGCTGGCCATGCTCTGCCCTGCTCTCCCACCGGAAAAGTACTCCTATCGCGCTAACTGGCTGACGCCTTAGCTCCGCGCGCGCACCCGGTGACCTACGCCGCGCACTACTCTTCATCGGCGGCCCAGCACCATACCTTGCGGCGACTGATCTGGAAGCGGTGCAATTGTCAGGGGAGCTGACGACCACATCGATACCTCGACGGCCTCGCAGATCAGTCCGGCAACCCTTTGAAAGTTCGCAGGGGCTACTGATTGAATGGGCGAGCGCCCTTCAAGCTGGTCGTGTGGCTGTGTCAAGGCATGGTAGATTTGCCAGCTGTCAATACCTGCGCTGAGGCGCCCCAACACGGTGCGTACCAGCCGGCCTTTGAGCGGATCGAGTTGCCAGTCCGGGACACGCAACCCCCGATGACCTACGCTCAAGGCAAGTACGTTGCGCGCCTGGATTTCGTAGCTGATCCAGCGGCGTGACTTGCCAGCGAGCTTGGCGTAGTCCACTACTCGGAGGTTATGAGGCGCGTTAAACAGATCCAACAACTCATTACGCTCGCGCTGCAGCTGCGAGGGCCTGGGCATCCTGTCCTCGGGCGTACCGACGGCTGGCAGGCGCCATGTCTGCGAATTAACCGCACGCGCCTGCACGTCCGGGGACGCCGCCGTCAGGACGGGGGGCGCAGCGTTGAAGATAGGCGGAATGGACGCCGTCTGACCGGGAATCGTCGGTAGTCCCTGCAACGTCACGGTCAAATGCGTGCTGGCAACCTGAGAAAGTCCCTGCTCGAAAAGATCTAGCCTGTCAGCCCAGTCCTGCATCATGACGCGACGTTGCTCAACGTACTCAGCATGGTTGTAGGTCGCGCTAATGCGATTGGGATCCTGATGGGAGAGTTGCGCATCCACCCACACTTTCGGATAGCCCAATTCGTTGAGCGCGGTCGAGATTGTCGCGCGGATACCGTGACCGGTCAGCATGCCCTCATAGCCCATGCGCTTGAGCGCATGGTTGATAGTGTTCTCGCTGATTGGCCGCTTTAGGCTCTGCTGACCCGGGACCAGATAGGCCTGGGCGGGCTTATACGTGGCTAGCAGGTGGCACACAACCTCTTGGGCTTGAAGCGAGAGTGGCACAATATAGGGCGGGATTTCGGTCAGGCGTTGGCGCTTGTTGCGTTTGAGTTGCCGGCGTTGCTTGAGGCGGACAACCGGGATGAGCCATAGGCCCCGATCGAGGTCGAACTGGTCGGGCATGGCGTGACGGAGTTCCCCAGTGCGTACACCGGTGAGCAGCAGCAAACGCACTGCGAGCTGGGTGGTGAGCTGCCCACGGTACTTGCGCAGCGTCTGCAACATGGCAGGCAATTCGGGCATACGCAAAAACGGATTGTGATCGACTGGCGGCAGGGGAACAGCCACCGCATCCAGGTCGATGGCCGGGTTTTCCTTCATGTCGGGGACCACGACCTTGGCGAACCGGAAAAGTTGGCCGAACCAGGTGCGCAGCTTTTCGGCCACCGACAGCGACCCGCGCTTCTCGACGCGGCCCAGGATGTCCAACAGGTGCGCACGGGTAATTTCGTGCATGTTGAGATGGCGCAGCACTGGAAAGACATCTTTAGTGAAGACGCGCTTGATCTGCGCCAAGCTCGATTGGCGACCCTCGTCCAGGGAGAGTCTGCGGTGGTCACGCCAGCGCTCATACACCGCCAGGAACGTGTGCTCCTCGGCCAGGATGGCGGCGTGACGTCGGCGCTTGCGCTCGAGCTTTGGGTTTTGGCCCTTGCTCAGTTGTATGCGGGCCTGATCGCGCAACTCGCGCGCCTCGCGCAAGCTCACCTCGGGGTATGTCCCCAGCGAGATGCGTCGCTCCCGGCCAGCGAAGGTGTAGCGGAAATGCCAAGCCTTGCGGCCATTGACAGGGACGAATAGAGAAAGCCCTTCACCGTCGAGCAAGTTGCGGGGCTTGATCGCAGGTCGGGCCTGCCGGACTACCACGTCAGTCAGTGCCATGTGTTCAACTCCTGAAGGTCAGGTTGAACCCATGTTTCCTTCAGCCTGCTGCGACGCCCACCCACAATCCGACAGCCGGCTTTCCGCATTGATGTACGGATCAATGTACGGATTTGGATGCGCTGTCGATGGCTTTGGGGAGACGTGTGCAGAACACGTCGACCAAAAAAACATCCAAAAAATCAACGACTTCAGCGCTTCCGCAGATGTCAGCAGAACTCAGTGGAAAGTGAGCGTGGAGCGGGTGAAGGGAATCGAACCCTCGTATGCAGCTTGGGAAGCTGCCGTTCTACCATTGAACTACACCCGCGCTGAGGGCCTGGCAAGACCTGCCTGGCTCGGCTGGGGTATGATTATAGCCACGACTTCCGCGAGACAGGCAGCAGATGCTGCGCTTTAGCCAGCCATCTCGCACCCAGGCGATCACCGCCTCAACCCGCCGGACCTTGCCGTCCGCCGACCCGACCGACAGTCCCTGCGCCCCCGCGCCCCGACCGTCGCTTCCCGAAACCCTGCCCTGGCAGGGTGGGCGTGAAAAGTCTTTTCCTCGCACGACACAGGCATGGCCACATGCCTGACCGCTGCATTGCCGCTTCCCCGCCGACCGCGCGCAATGCATCCATCCGGGAGCGGCAAGCTCGCTCCCCGCACACAAGGAGATAATTTGGCTAAGGAAGAACTGATCGAAATGCGTGGCATCGTTGACGAAGCCCTCCCCGACTCCCGTTTTCGCGTCACGCTGCAGAACGGCCACAAACTCACCGCCTACACCGGCGGCAAGATGCGCAAGCATCACATCCGCATCCTGGCAGGCGACGACGTGTCGCTCGAGATGTCGCCCTACGACCTGACCAAGGGCCGCATCACGTTCCGCCATCTCAAGGAACGCGCGCCGGGCCGCCCCGCCACGCCGCCCCGCCGCCGTTGACCGCGTAAGCAGCTGCCGGTCTCGCCGTGCGCCCTGCGCGCAGCGGGGCAGGCTGCCCCCCGCGCTGCCTCATCCGCGCCGCGCTGACATCCTCCGCAAACCACTACAATCCCGGGGATGAACGCCAGCCACAACACTCCCCTTGCCGATCCGAACGCCGCCCCCGTGCCCGCGACGGATCCTGATACCCAGGCCTGCGCTCCGCTGGACGCCGAGCTCACCGCCCCGCGCACGACGCACATCCGCAGCTTCGTGCATCGCCGGGGCCACATCACGCTGGGCCAGCGCGAAGCGCTGGAGACCCTGCTGGACAAGTGGTCGCTGGACTATGCCCCCAAGGGCCTGGACGTGGACGCCGCCTTCGGCCGCAGCGCGCCGCTGATCCTGGAGATCGGCTTCGGCATGGGCGAGACCACGGCGAAGATCGCCCTGGCCCACCCCTCGGACAACTTCCTGGGCGTGGAAGTCTTCAACGCCGGCGTCGGCGCGCTGTTGAAGCGCATCGAAGAGCACACCATTCCGAACATCCGCATCATCCAGCACGACGCGGTGGAAGTGGTGCGCGACATGCTGGCCCCGAACAGCCTGGCCGGCGTGCACATCTATTTCCCCGACCCCTGGCCCAAGAAGCGCCACCACAAGCGCCGCCTGATCCAGCCGCCGTTCATCGCACTGCTGGCCAGCCGCCTGGCGCCCGGTGGCTATATCCACTGCGCGACCGACTGGGAACACTATGCCCAGCAGATGCTGGAAGTGCTGAGCGGCGAGCCGCTGCTGCAGAACACCGCGGCCGACTACGCGCCGCGCCCGGCCTACCGGCCGCAAACCAAGTTCGAGACGCGCGGCCTGCGCCTGGGCCACGGCGTCTGGGACCTGATCTTTACCCGCAAGGCTTGAAGGACCGCCACCATGCAGATCGTCCTGAACGGAGAATCCCGCCAACTGGCCGCCGGCCAGACCGTCGCCGCGCTGCTCGATGAACTGGGCTACGCAGGCAAGCGCCTGGCCGTCGAACGCAACGGCGACATCGTGCCGAAAAGCCAGCATGGCGTGACGGCCATCCAGGATGGCGACCAGCTGGAAATCGTGGTGGCGGTGGGCGGCGGCTGAGCGCCGCCCTGCCGTGGCGCTGGCTCAGTCCAGCGCGCGGTTCTTCGATTCGACGTCCACCATCTTCACCGCCAGGGCCGCCACCGCCAGCAACGCCGACAGCACGAACAGCGACAAGGTGAAGTGCGTCGCCATGATCGGCGCGATGATGGCGGGTGCGAACAGGCCGCCCAATCGCGCCACGGCGCCGGCCATGCCCATGCCGCTGGCGCGCAGGTCGGTCGGATAGACCTCGGGCGTGAAGGCATACAACGCCCCCCACGTGCCCAGCAGCGCGAAGCTCATCAGCAGTGTCGAACCGACGATCAGCGCGGTGGAGGTGCCCAGGCTATACAGCAGGCAGCCCACGGCGCTGAGCAACAGGAAGCCGATCAGCGTGGGCTTGCGGCCCCAGCGCTCGACACCATAGGCCGACAGGGCGAAGCCCGGCAACTGCGCCAGCGCCAGCACGATCAGGAATTCCTGGCCCCGCATGAAGCCGAAGCCTTCGGCAGAGAGCCTCACCGGCAGGTACACGAACACGCCGTAGTAAGCCACCGAGATCAGCAGCCAGGCCACCAGCAGCGATACGCTGCGGCGCGCCAGGCCGGTACCGAAAAGCGCGAACACCGACTTGCGTTCCAGGGCCTGCGGCTCGAGTTCGCCGATCTGGACGGTGTTGCCGTTGGCCTCGGCCACGCGCTGCAACACCTGGCGTGCTTCGGTCGATTTGCCGATGCGGTTCAGGTACAGCGGCGACTCGGGCACGTAGAACCGCAGCACCACGCCCACCAGGGCCGGAATGCCGGTCACGAAGAAGATGATGCGCCAGGCGTCCTCGCCATAAGAGCTGGCGAACAGGGCCAGGATGGCGAGCAGGATGGTGCCCACGGCCCAGAACGATTCCAGCAGCACCAGCCAGCGGCCACGGCGGTCGGCCGGCAGGAACTCGGCCATCATGGTGTAGTCCACCGGCAGCGTGCCGCCCACGCCCACGCCCGTCAGGAAACGCAGGAACAGCAGCCAGGCGAATTCCGGCGCGAAGGCGGATGCCACGCCCGCCACGGCGTCGATGATCACGGCGATCATCAGCACCGGCCGCCGCCCGATGCGGTCGGCCAGCCGGCCGAAGGCGAATGCGCCGATCAGCATGCCGACGAAGAACAGCGTTCCCGTCTGCAGGGCCTGGGGAATCGTCAGGCCGAAGGTCTTGGCGATGGAGGGCGCGCTGAAGCCGATGGACAGCACCTGCATCGCATCGGCCATCCAGACCAGCCCGAAGATGACGAAGAGACGGTACTGGAACCGTCCTACGCCTGCCGTTTTCAACCCTTGTTCAATCGTTATTGTTGCTGCCATGGCTGCTCCTACGAGGTTGCCTTTGGTTTTTTTTCATGCGCTTGCGCGCGGCCAAGTACGTTGTGCTGCGATGTCTCCGATGGCCCGCCGGAATCAGTGGGCCTGTTTGCGTATCCGGTCGATTGCCGGCTCTGTGTCCTGCCAGGGCCTGGCCTGCGGCGCGAAGCGCGCACGCAGATAGCCAAGCAAATCCTGTACCTGCCTGTCGTCCAGGCTGTCCTTGAAGCCCGGCATATAGCCCAGCTCCTCGTTGGCGGGTTGCTGGATGCCGTGCAGGACCACCTGCAACAGGTTGTCCGGCGTCTCGGCATGGAGATTCGGATTGCTGGCCAACGATGGCTTCACCCCGAACAGCGTCGGGCCGCTGCCCGTCTCGTGACAGGCCGCGCACGCGTTCTGGTAGATGCGTTCGCCGTTGGCGTGGTTGACGAAAAGGCGCTGGGCATCCGGCTGCCGGGCCGCCGCCGCGGGCAGCGCGTCGGCCGCTGCAGACATCGCGGGCGCGGGGGCCGGCGCTTCCTTGCGCTCCGCCCCCCCTGCCGCCTTGCCGCCGGGCAGGTCCAGCAGATAGGTCGTGATGGCCCGGACGTCGCTCTCGGGCAATTCGGCCAGGCCGTGGATCACGGGCGCCATGGGACCCGCGGCCACGCCATGGCGCGCCGAATACCCCGTGCGCAGATACTGGAACAACTCATCGGCGGTCCAGGGCGTGGCGCCCGACGCCAACTGGTTCAGCGCCGGCGCCGTCCAGCCTTCGGCCTCGCCGCCCGCCAGGTAGCTTCCCGGGCCGCGCTTCTCCGCGCCCAGCGCATTGCGCGGCGAATGGCAGGCGGCGCAATGGCCCGCGCCTTCCACCAGATACGCCCCGCGGTTCCACGCCAGGCTTTGCGCGGGATCGGGCTGATACACGCTGTTGTCGTGGAACAGCAGGTTCCACCCCGCCAGGGTGGGCCGCAGCTTGTACGGAAATGCCAGTTCGGTCTTCGGCGGTTCGCTGCGCACCGGCGGCTGGACCATCAGGTAGGCATACAGGGCCTGCATGTCGGCATCGGTGAGCTTGGCGAACGCGGTATAGGGGAAGGCGGGATACAGCTGGCGCCCGTCGCGGTGGACACCTTCGCGCATGGCGCGGTCGAAGGCGGAGAAAGACCAGCGGCCGATGCCGGTGTCGTTGTCGGGCGTGATGTTGGTGGTGTAGATCGTGCCGAAAGGCGTTTCCAGGCCCAGGCCGCCGGCGTTGGCCTCGCCCTTGGGCGCGGTGTGGCAGAGCACGCAGTCGCCCGCCGCGGCCACCAGGCGCCCCCGCTCGATGGCCGCATCCGAATACAGCGAGACGTCCGGCCCGTCGGTCGGCGCGATGGCCGGCTTGCCGGGCCAGGCCATCGTCACCAGGCTGGCAACGGCTCCCGCCCCCGCAGCCAGCCACAGGCCGCCGCGCTTGTACCAGGCGCGCGGCGTGGCCCGCGGGCGTGACGGCAGCAATGCCTGGCGCAGTTGCTCGCTGTTGAACGGCACCTGGCGCAGACGCACGCCCGTGGCATCGAAGATGGCGTTGGCGATGGCCGCCGCGGCGGGCAAGGTCAGGACGCCGTCCGCGGCCAACTGCCCCTGCGCGACGGGCGGCTGCGCCAGGGTGGTGCGCACCTCCTGCGCATCCCTTTGCGCGTGCACCATCTCGTGCCCGGCCTCGGCAAGCGCCAAGGGCGCGGCCCCGCCCGCCGCCGTCGCGCCCCAATCGTCGAAGCGCGCCGGCGCGCCAAGCAGGCGCCGGGCGCTGTCCAGCAACTGGGGAGGCTGCTCGTGGATGGCCGCGCCTTGCGCGGCCTGCAGATGCTGGCTGTCGTGGCCGACCACCAGGCGCGTCACGTCGACACGGCCCGTGTCGGGCTCGACCGCCACCTCGACCACCCAGGCGCTCCAGCTGTCCTGTGTGCCGCCTTCGATGTCGCCGGTCCGCACATGCGCCGAGGCATAGCCGCGGCCTCGCAGGGCTGGCATGCCATCCTGCGCGCTCAGGCGTTGATCGAGGGCCATGGCGCCCGCGGCGCCGCTGGGCAGGGCCTGCCATCCGGACTGCTCGGCCAGGCGCCGTGCCAGTTCACGCCCCGGCCCCGGCGGCGCCACGCTCAGGCGATGCGCCAGCGGATCGGCGCCCAGCCGCGCGGCCGCCTCGTCCAACAGGCTCTCCTGCGCGAAGACCTGCATGGCGCCCAGTTCGGTGCTGCTTGCATGCACCAGCGCCCCGCCTGTGCTGGCGGACACGATGGCAGGGTCGCCTTGCGCGGCGGACTGCGCCGACGCCGCCGCCTGCGCGGGCGTCGCCAGCAGCCTGGCCAGGCTGGGACGCACGCCCCAATGGACATTCGCGTGCAAGCAGGCCGCAGGGGGCTCCGACGCCAAGGGAGCGGCCTCGCCACTCGGCGCTTGCGGATCCCGCGCGGCCGGCATCATGGGCTGCGCGGCCAGGGAGAGCGCCCCCGCCTCGGCGGGCTGCTGCAGGAAGATGCGTACCGGCCGGCCCACGGCGCGCGACAGCAACGCGGCATCCGCCGCGGCGTCCATCACGTCCAGGTCGTGCACGATGCAGGATCCGGCAGATGCCAGATGAATGCGGTCACCCGGCAGGTCCAGCAGGCCAGCCAGCTCGGCACGCAAGCTTGCGTGCCGCTCTCCGCCGCCGGGCAGCCAGACACCCGCAGCACCCGCCACGCACCACACCGTGACCGACAGGCCCTCGACGCAGGGATGGGCAGGCAACTGCCAGGTGTAGGTTTGCGCCGCCGCCTCGGGCGCATCCTCCGGCGGCGTGGCAGGGACAGGCCCGGTTGACCACCACTGCGGCGCCAGCATCTCGGCCGCTTGCCGCGCAAGCACCGCGGAAGCCGCCACCACGCCCACGAAATGTGCGATGCGCACGACATCGACCACGCCAGGCATGGCTCGCGCCGCGGCGTCATCCAGCCGCGCCAGGCCGGGGCCGGTGTAGCGCCGGCCATCCCACGCCATGCGTGGCGGGCGCAACACGACACCATGCAACGCCGCTGCGGGCGGCAGGGCGCCATCCAGGCCGGCCGGCAGCCGCCCCTGCATCACGGCGCCGCTCACTGCCCGCTCCGCTTGGCGCAGGCCGTCTCGCGCGCCTGCGCATGCAAGGCCACGGCGCGCCGCGCCGCCTGCAGGATTTCCACGTGCGTGCCACAGCGGCACAGATTGTGGCGCAGCTCCTGGCGGATCCGCGCGTCATCGGGGGCAGGCTGGCGGCGCAGCAAGGCCTCGATCATCATGATCATGCCGTTCAGGCAATAGCCGCACTGCGCGGCCTGGCACTCGATGAAGGCCTGCTGCGTCGGCCCGGGACACCCGGCATCGCCCAAGCCTTCCAGGGTGGTGACCTCCCTTCCGATCACGCCGCGCACCGGCATCACGCAGGCGCGCGCCGCCACGCCGTCGACCAGGACGGTGCACGCGCCGCATTCGCCCAGGCCACAGCCATACTTGGGGCCGTTCAGCGCCAGGTCATTGCGCAGCACGAACAGCAACGGCGCCGCCGGCTCCACCTCGACCGTGTGCGACCGCCCGTTGACGGACAGCCGCACACTTGGCGGACGGGGGACATCGGAACTCGCGGAGTCGCTGCTGTGCATTGTGGTCACCTGTGTAGGTCAGCCCTCAACGCCTTCAGGTCGCCGTCGCCGCCTTGGGTTGCGGATCGACGAGCGGCACGCTGAACACGTCGTAGCCAAAGCACCAAGCGGGATCTTCGTTGGTGCGCAGCCACGTATTGTCATGCGAGATACGCTGCACCTTGCTGGCGCGTTCCGCACGGTTGGCCTCGTAAAGACCGAAGGCCAGTTCGTGATGCTCCGCGCCCACTTCCTTGAAGCAGCGCACCAGCATGGCCGCATCCTCGATGGCCATGGCCGCGCCCTGCGCCATGTGCGGTTTCATGGGATGGCACGCGTCGCCCAGCAGCACCAGACGGCCGCGGCTCCAGAGCGGCAAGGGGTCGCGCTCGAGCAGCGACCACTTGGTCACCTCGACGGTGGCGTCGATCAATGCCTGCACGGTGGGATGCCAGCCGCGGAAGGCGTCGCGCATCTCTTCCTTGCTGCTGGGCAGCCAGCGGTCCTTCAGGTCCCACTGCTCGACAGGCACGCCGGTCACGTAATAGAGCTCGTCGGCCTTGGCGGTCACGAAGTAGGTCATCATGTGGCGGTCATCGCTCCACCACTTCACGCAGGGGTCGAAAGGCAGCATGCCCGCCTTGGTGGGCGGCGTGGTGAACACGGCCCGGTGGGCAAGATAGCCCGCGTACTTGGGAGGCTCGGGTCCCAGCAACTCTTCACGGATGCGCGAATTCACGCCATCGGCGCCGATGACGATGTCGGCATGCGCCACCGTGCCGTCGGCAAAATGCATGCGCACCTCGTTGCCCAGGTCCTCGACCTTGGTCAGCAGCTTGCCGTAGGTCAGCGCGCCGTCGGGCAGCGCATCGATTAGCAACGCATGGAAGTCGCCGCGGTGCACGGTCAGGTAGCTGGCGCCGTATTCCTTCACCGCGTAATCCCCCAGCGGGATCTGGGCCAGGATGTCGCCCGTTTCCCAATGGCGGCTGTGCCAGAACTCGGGATGCGAGCCCTGCTCGTTCAACGCGTCCTCGATGCCGATTCGGCGCAGGATCTTCATGACGTTGGGACCGACGTGGATCCCCGCCCCCTGGCGCGAAAAAACGGGCGCCTGTTCATAGACGTGGACGTCGAACCCTTCCTGGATCAACAGGGAGGCGGCGGCTGCACCGCCCAGACCGGCGCCGATCACGGCAATTCTTGGTGTTGCGGACATAAGCAATGCTCTCCAGGCAGTCAGCCGGCCTCGGGGACCCACCCGGGGCGGAGTCGGGCGAAACCGGATAAATACAGCGTACACACTGTTTGTTCTAGCGCAATGTACCGGCAATAAAATACGATGACAAGGAAATCGATATCGGGTAACTCTAAGTATTTTCCCTAGTTTTCCTATGAAACACCCTAACGGGAAGAACATTGCGACTGGCGTTCGATTTCTATATATTGAGTGTCTACGCTATATCTTGTCGGGAGAAATCATGAGCAAGACCTACCGCATCGGCCAGATCGTGCCGAGCTCGAACACCACGATGGAGACCGAAGTGCCCGCCATGCTGCAGGCCCATTCGCACGTGCGGCCCGCCGACCGCTTCACGTTCCACTCGAGCCGCATGCGCATGAAGACCGTCAAGAAGGACGAGCTTGCCGCCATGGATGCTGAAAGCGACCGCTGCGCGCTCGAGCTCTCCGATGCGCAGGTCGACGTGCTGGGCTACGCCTGCCTGGTGGCCATCATGGCCATGGGACACGGCTACCACCGCGTCTCGCAGGAACGCCTGACCGAACGCACCGCCAGCAACGGCGCCACCGCCCCGGTCATCACCAGCGCGGGCGCGCTGGTCGAGGCCCTGAAGGTCATGGGCGCCAGGAAGATCGCGCTGGTTGCGCCGTACATGGTGCCGCTCACCCAGCTGGTGATGGACTACATCGCCAACGAGGGCTTCGAGATCGTCGACTGGCGCGCCCTCGAAATCCCCGACAACCTCGACGTCGGCCGCCACGACCCGTCGAAGCTGCCCGGCATCGTCGCCGGCATGAATGTGCAGGACGCCGACGTCATCGTGCTGTCGGCCTGCGTGCAGATGCCCTCGCTGCCTGCCGTCGCCCAGGTGGAGGCCCAGACCGGCAAGCCGGTGCTGACCGCTGCCATCGCCACCACCTACGCCATCCTGAAGGAACTCAAGCTCGACCCCTTGGTGCCGGGCGCAGGCGCGCTGCTGTCGGGCGCCTATCCCTACGCCAGGTAAGGAGGCCGCCATGCAGACGACCTATCTCTATGGCGCGCACGTGCACGCCAACGGCATCCGCCAGCACTACCTGCGCTACGGCGGCAATGACGGCGCCCGCGCGGCCCGCGATCCCATCGTGCTGATCCCGGGCATCACCAGCCCGGCCGTCACCTGGGGTTTCGTCGCGGAGCGGCTGGGCAAGCACTTCGACACCTACGTGCTGGACGTGCGCGGGCGCGGCCTGTCCTCGTCCGGCCCCGGCCTGGACTATGGCCTGGACGCGCAAGCCGCCGACGTGCTGGCATTCACGCAGGCGCTGGGCCTGTCGCGATACTCCCTGCTGGGGCACTCGATGGGCGCCCGCATCGCCGTGCGCGCCGCGCGCAGCCAGCCCGAGGGCCTGGCGCGCCTGGTCGCCATCGACCCGCCCGTCTCGGGCCCTGGCCGCCGCGCCTATCCCGCCAGGCTGCCCTGGTACGTCGACTCGATCCGCCAGGCCACGCTTGGCATGGACGCCGAGGCCATGCGCGCCTTCTGCCCCACCTGGACGGACGCGCAGTTGCGCCTGCGCGCGCAGTGGCTGCACACCTGCTTCGAGCCGGCCATCGTGCAGAGCTTCGAAGACTTCGGCCGCGACGACATCCATGCCGACCTGCCCAGGATCAAGGCGCCGATGCTGCTCATGACCGCCGAGCGCGGCGACGTGGTCAACGACGCCGACGTCGCCGAGTGGCAAGGCCTGGCGCCGCAGACGCAACACGTGCGCGTGGCCGGCGCGGGCCACATGATCCCCTGGGACAACGAGGCCGGCTTCCACGCCGCCTTCGGCGAGTTCCTGGGCCAGCGCCTGGCTTGACCGCGCGCATCCTCAACGTTTCCTCGGAAACCACCGGAGTCCTGCCATGTCCGTGAGCGATATCGATCTGATCCAGGCCTGGAGACAGGTCCTGACACTGTCCAAGCTCGAAGCCGGCCAGACCGTCACCGTGCTGACCGGCGCCGACACCCATCCGCAGACGCTGCGCTGCGCGATCGCCGCCGCCAGCGACATGGGCGCGCGCGTGAACCGCCTGGACCTGCCGCCCGTGAACGCGGAGAAGTCGCTGTCGCGCGACTCGCTGGCCTACCTGGGCACCACGCCGCTGACCGGCAACCCCGCCGCCATCGCCGCGCTCAAGGCCAGCGACCTGGTGCTCGACCTGATGACGCTGCTGTTCTCGCCCGAACAGCACGAGATCCTGTCGGGCGGCACCAAGATCCTGCTGGCCGTCGAGCCGCCCGAGGTGCTGTGCCGCCTGGTGCCCACCGATGGCGACCGCGCGCGCGTCACCGCCGCCTCGGCGCTGATCGAGGCGGCCAGGACCATGCACATCACCTCGCAGGCGGGCACCGACCTGCGCTGCGCGCTGGGCGAATTCCCGGCCATCCGCGAATACGGCTTCGTCGACCAGCCCGGCCGCTGGGACCACTGGCCCAGCGGCTTCGTGCTGACCTGGCCGAACGAAGGGCAAAGCCAGGGCGTGGTGGTGCTCGACCGCGGCGACATCCTGCTGCCGCTGAAGGAATACGTGAACGACCCGATACGCCTGAGCATCGCCGACGGCTATGTGCACGCCATCGAGGGCGGCCTGCAGGCCGACATCCTGCGCGAATACATGGCCTCCTATGAGGACCCGGAAGCCTATGCCGTGTCGCACATCGGCTGGGGCCTGCAGCCGCGCGCGCACTGGTCCATGCTGGCCCACTACGACAAGGAGTCGCACATCGGCATGGATGCCCGCGCCTTCGAGGGCAACTTCCTGTGGTCGATGGGCCCGAACAACGAAGCCGGCGGCTCGCGCACCACCGCCTGCCACATCGACATCCCGATGCGCCATTGCACCGTGACGCTCGACGACACGCCCACCGTGATCGACGGCGTGGTGCAGGACACCGAAGGCCTCGCCCGCGCCAGGCGGCAGGCCGGCCTCGAGGGGATCGTGGCATGAGCCAGTCCTCATCCTCATCCTCGACCCAGGCCGTGCCGCTGGACGGCGTGCAGGGCGACGTGTCGGCCTATGCCCGGCAGGGCTTCGGCACGCCCTTGCCGCTCAAGGCCCCCTTCGGCCTGCTCATCATCGACTTCGTCAATGGCTTCGCCGACCCGGCGGTGTTTGGCGGCGGCAACATTCCCCAGGCCATCGCCCGCACCCGGTCGCTGCTGGCGCATGCCCGCGAGCAGGGCTGGCCCGTGGCGCACAGCCGCATCGTGTTCTCGGACGACGATGCCGACACCAACATCTTCTGCCTGAAAGTGCCGGGCATGCTCACGCTGAAGGAGGACAGCCCCGCCAGCGCCATCGTGCCCGAACTCGCGCCCGCGCAGGGCGAGTACGTCGTGCGCAAGAGCACGCCCTCGGCGTTCTACGGCACCATGCTGGCCCCCTGGCTGACGCAACGCGGCGTGCAGACCCTGCTGGTGGCCGGCTGCGTGACCAGCGGCTGCGTGCGGGCCAGCGTGGTCGACGCCATGCAGGCGGGTTTCCGTCCGCTGGTCGTCTCGGATTGCGTGGGCGACCGCGCAATCGGGCCGCACGAAGCCAACCTGTTCGACATGGCGCAGAAGTATGCCGCGGTCATGCCGCTCGCCCAGGCCCTCGTCGACATCGAGGCCCTGCCGCGATAAGCTCGCCACGATGAACCTGCCCCAGCCCAAGGCTCTCCACGACGACCTGCTCGATCGCGGCGGCGCACTGCTGGTGATCCGCGTACCGGTGGCGCCTCCGACGCCGGCGCCCGGCCAGCCCGGCGCCGCGTCCGACTACGTGCCCGCCACGCCGGAGATCTTCGTCGCGGTGCTCGATGCCCCCGGCACGCCGGCAGGCTGGCGCGCGCTGGCCTTCAACGGCCACGTCGACCTGGGCACCGGCATCCGGACCGCGCTGGCGCAGATCGTGGCCGAAGAGCTCGACGTCCCCTTCGAGCAGCTGGAAATGATCCTGGGCCACACCGAGGCCGCGCCCAACCAGGGCCCCACCATCGCCAGTGCAAGCATCCAGATCTCGGCCGTGCCCTTGCGCCGCGCGGCGGCCCAGGCGCGCGCGCATCTGCTGGCGCTGGCCGCGGCGCGGTGGCAGGTTCCCGCCACGGCCTTGCGCGCCCGCGCGGGCCGCATCGTGTTTGCCGATGAGGCCGATACGCGCACGCTGCATTACGGTGAACTGCTGCGCGCACGGCACGACAGGCTCACGCTCTCCGACGACGCGCCGCTCAAGCCCGCCTCCGACTACACCGTGGTCGGCCGGGCACGTCCACGCGTGGACATCCCCGCCAAGGCCACGGGCGTGCTTACGTTCGTGCATGACGTACGGGTGCCCGGCATGCGGCACGGCCGAGTCGTGCGTCCGCCCTACCCGGGCCGCGATGGCGGCGATTTCGTGGGCCATAGCCTGCTGTCGGTCGACACGGACTCGGTCGCGCACCTGCCCGGCCGCGTCCGCGTGGTCGTGCGCGGCGATTTCGTCGGCGTCGTGGCCGACCGCGAAGAGCAGGCCGTGGCCGCCATGCGCGCGCTCAAGGTGCACTGGCGCGAGATCCCGCCCGCGCCTGATCTCGGCGATCTCGAGGCCGCGTTGCGCGCCAACCGCGCCGAGCCCCGCCACCTGCGCGACGATGGCAATACCGCGCACGCCCTGGCCACGACGCCCGATACCCGGCGCTTGCGGCGCAGCTATGTCTGGCCCTACCAGATGCACGCCTCCATCGGCCCGTCCTGTGCGGTGGCGGATCATGCCAACGGACGCCTGACCGTCTGGTCCGGCACGCAGAACCCGCACATGCTGCGCGTCGACCTGGACCGCCTGCTCGACCTCGGCGAAGGCAACATCGAAGTCGTGCGCATGGAGGCCTCGGGCTGCTATGGCCGCAACTGCGCCGATGACGTCTGCGGCGACGCCGCCCTGCTGGCCATCGCCGATGGCGCACCGGTACGCGTACAGCTGACGCGCGAGCAGGAACACCAATGGGAGCCCAAGGGCACCGCCCAGCTGATCGACGCCGAAGCGGCGCTGGATGAAGACGGCAAGCTGCTGGCCTATGACTTCGGCGTGCGCTATCCCTCGAACGACGCGCCGCTGCTGGCGCTGCTGCTGACCGGCCGCGTGCCGGGCCAGCCCCGTACGCTGCAGATGGGCGACCGCACGGCCGTGCCGGCCTATCGCTATCCGCACCTGAACATCACCTGCCACGACATGCCGCCGCTGGTGCGCGCCTCGTGGCTGCGCGGCGTCTCCGCCCTGCCCAATGCCTATGCGCACGAATGCATGATCGACGAACTGGCGCACATGGCCGGCCAGGACCCGGTGGCATTCCGCCTGCGCCACCTGGATGACACCCGCGCCATCGACCTGCTGCGCGCCACGGCCGAACGCGCGCACTGGCAGGCGGGCGCGGCCGGCAGCCGCGGCACGCCCGGCAGCGATGGCCTGTTGCACGGACGCGGCGTGGCCTATGCCCGCTACGTCCACAGCAAGTTTCCCGGCTTCGGCGCAGCCTGGGCCGCCTGGGTGGTCGACCTGCGCGTCGATCCGGCCAGCGGCCACGTCACCATCGACCGCGTCGTGGTGGGCCACGATGCGGGACTCATGGTGAATCCCGATGGCGTACGCCACCAGGTCCACGGCAACATCGTGCAGACACTCAGCCGTGCGCTGCTCGAGCAGGTCCGCTTCGACGCGCAGGGCGTGGCCAGCCGGGAATGGGGCGCCTATCCCATCCTGGACTTCACCCGCCTGCCCGAGATCGACGTGCTGCTGATGCCGCGCCAGGACGAACCGCCCATGGGCGCGGGCGAATCGGCGTCGCTACCCGGCGCGCCGGCCATTGCCAACGCGCTCTTCGACGCGACCGGGCTGCGCCTGTGCGCGCCGCCCTACACGCCCGAGACAGTGCGCAACGCCTTGCTCGCCCGCAAACAGCCTGGCATGCCGCGCGCCGACGCGCCCCTCTCCGACACGCAACCCGCGTAGACTAGCGCGCATGCCATCCGCCTTGCCGCCGTGGCCCTGAACACTCCCACGCCCATGCAGACACCCAAGCCCGATCCGGACACCCCCGGCCCCGCCGCAGCCATCGATCCCTACGTCTTTTCCTCGCAGGTCGGCCACCTGCTGCGCCGCGCCTACCAGCGCCACACGGCGCTCTTCCAGGAATTCATTCCCGATTCGAAGCTGACCGTCGCCCAGTTCGTGGTGATGTGCGCGCTCAGCGATGACGGCACCGCCTCGATCAGCGAGCTGGTGAAGGCCACCGTCATCGACCAGGCCACCATCCGCGGCGTCGTCGACCGGCTCAAGAGCCGCGAACTGATCGCCCTGCAGCCCGACCCGATCGACCGCCGCAAGGTCATCGTGAGCCTCACGGACGAGGGCACGCAACTGGTGGCCGAGATGAAACCGCATGCGCAAGCGATCTCCGAGGCCACCTTCGGCCCGCTGAACGAGGCGGAACGCGTCGCCCTGCTCTACCTGCTGCGCAAGATCACCGAGACCGAACCCGACACCCGCTATCCGGACGTCGACCACGTCTGCAAGTAGGCGCCGGGCGGGGCCGCCCGGGATTGCGTCACAATAGCGGTCTGCAGTCTTTCCGGCCCGCCAATGACCCGCCCTGCTTCACCCCTCATGCGCACCCATCTTCGCCTGCTCGGCATGGCGATCCTCTGGGGTGCGTCCTGGTCCTGGGGGCGCTACGTCGCCCAGACCATGCCCCCCATCGGCGCCGCCAGCGTGCGCTTCCTGATCGCCAGCGCCGCGCTGCTGCTGTGGCTGACCCACAGTGGCCGGCTCGACACGCTCACCCGGCTCAACCGGCGCCAATGGACAGGACTTTTCTGGGCCTCGGCCGCCGGGGTCTGCGGCTATTCGGTCTTCTTCATGCTGGGCCTGCAACTGGTGCCCGCCAGCAAGGGCGCGGTCGTCATCACCATCAATCCCGCCGTCACGCTGCTGCTGGCCGCGCTCATATTCGGCGAAAAGCTGAACGGCAAGATCATCCTGGGCATGCTCATGGCCGTGGGCGGCGCCCTCTTCGCCATCAGCAACGGCTCGCTCCTGCAGCTCCTGACGGGCCAGACCGGCATCGGCGAACTGCTGCTGCTCGGCTGCGTGGCCTGCTGGGTGGCCTACACGCTGATCGGCCGGGCGGTCCTGGGCGGCGTCGATGCGCTCACCGCCACCACGGTCACGGCCCTGATGGGCGCCCTCATGCTGCTGGCGGTCAGCCTGGTCGCCGAAGGCGGCACGGGCTGGTCGGCCATGCTGAACGCCGGCGGCGACAGCTGGTTCTACCTGCTGCTGCTGGGCGTCGGCTCCACCGCCATCGCCTATGCCTGGTTCTTCGAAGGCGTGAAGACGCTGGGCGCGGGCGCCGCCGCCGGCTACATCACGCTGGTGCCCGTCTTCGGCATCCTGGTTTCCAGTGCCTGGCTGGGCGAGCCCCTGACCGCGTCGCTGCTGATTGGCGGCGGGGTTGCCATTGCCGGCATGACGGTGATGCAGCTCGGACGCCAGGCGCCCAAGGCCAGCAGGGGCTGACCCCCGATCACACCGCCTGCGCGATCTGTTCGCGCAGCCATTGGTGCCCGGGATCGCGGTGCACCTGCTCGTGCCACAGCATCAGCATCTCGAACCCCGGCACGGCCACCGGCGCCTCCACGATCCGTAGCGCCGGGTTCCCCTGCACCAGCCGGCGGGGAATCATGGCCACCAGGTCGGTGACGGCCAGGACCGAAGCCAGCAGCAGGAAGCTTGGCACGGAGACCGCCACCCGGCGCACCAGCCCCCGCTGCGCCAGCGCCAGATCCGTCACGCCATGGAAGCCGCCCCCGTCCGGCGACACGATGGCGTGCTCGAGCTTGCGGAACTGCGCCAGGCTGGGCCGCCGAAGCAGCCCAGGATGCCCGGCCCGGCCAGCCAGCACATAACGATCCGAAAAGAGCGCACGGCTGCGCAAGCCTTGCGGCGCATCCTCGGCGATATGGAACGCAAGGTCGATGTGCCCCTGCTCCGCCAGCTTGCCGATGTGGCCGGGAACGACCTGCAGCACCGCCAGCTGCGTGCCAGGCGCACGCGCCCGCAATGCTGCCATGGCGGGCCAGAGGATGGTCGACGCGCTGTAGTCGGAAGCCGCGGCGCGCCAGACCTGCGAGGCATGGGCAGGATCGAAGGCCGGCGCTGGCGCCACGGCGCTCGCCAAGGCCTGCAAGGCCAGGCGCAAGGGCTCGCGCAGGGACTCCGCCCGCGCGGTGGGCCGCATGCCACGCGGGCCCGGCAGCAGCAGCGGGTCCTCGAAAACCTCCCGCAAGCGGGCCAGTTGCACGCTGACGGTGGGCTGGGCCAGATGCAGGCGTGCCGCCGCGCGCGTCACGTTGTGTTCGGCCAACAGCGCATCCAGGGTGACCAGCAGGTTCAGATCGATCCGCCTCAGGTCGATCTGCGTCGTGAAATTGCGCATGGCAATACCTAGTATTTTGGAAATTCATTTCCAATATATCCCGGCGATTCCTATCGTGTAGCCATCCCGCCTCGCCTCCCCAAGGAATCGAACCATGAACATCCTGCTCGTCCACGCGCATCCCGAACCCCGCTCGCTCACTGGCGCCCTGAAGGATTTCGCCGTCCAGCGCCTGGAAGCGGCCGGTCACGCCGTCCAGGTCTCCGACCTCTACGCCATGAAATGGAAAGCCGTGCTGGATGCCAGCGACAACACGGCCCTCCCTCCGGGGGCACGCTTTTCCGCGACGCAGGACTCCAGGGCGGCCTATACGCAAGGCACGCAGGCGGCCGACATCGCACAGGAACAGGAAAAGCTGCGCTGGGCCGACCTGCTCATCCTGCAGTTCCCGCTCTGGTGGTTTTCCATGCCCGCCATCCTGAAAGGCTGGGTCGACCGGGTCTATGCCAACGGCTTCGCCTATGGCGTCGGCGAACACTCGGACACGCACTGGGGGGACCGCTATGGCGAAGGCACCCTGGCGGGAAAGCGCGCCATGCTGGTGGTCACCATCGGGGGCTGGGAGGCGCACTACGGCGCCCGCGGCGTGAACGGGCCGATCGAGGACCTGCTCTTTCCCATCCATCACGGCACCTTGTTCTATCCCGGCTTCGCGGTGCTGCCACCGCATCTCGTCTACCAGACGAGCTGGCTGACCGAGACGGACTTTCCGTCGCTGCGCGAAGCCCTGGGCCGGCGGCTGGATACGCTGGAGACCACCTCACCGATCCCCTATCGAAAGCAGAACGGGGGGGACTACCTGATCCCGGCGCTGACCCTGCGGCCGGATATCGCCCCCGGGGAAACAGGCCTGGCCATCCACACCGCGGCGCGCGCGGCGGAATAAAAAAACGCCGCTCGGGAGGAGCGGCGCCTTTCTCATGCGCGGAACCGGGGCCTGCCCCCGGCGCAAGACTCAGCGGAACCCGCCCCCGCCCAGCTTGCCCAGGCCCTTCAGGCCACCCATGGCGCGCATCATCTTCGCCATGCCGCCCTTCTTCATCTGCTTCATCATGCCCTGCATCTGGTCGAACTGCGACAGCAGGCGGTTCACTTCCTGCACCGGCACGCCAGCGCCCGCGGCGATGCGGCGCTTGCGCGAGGCCTTGATGAGCTCGGGCTTGGCGCGCTCCAGCGGGGTCATGGAATTCAGGATGCCTTCGGTGCGGCGCAGCTGCTTGTCGGCCTGGCCGCTTTGCAACTGGCCGGCGGCCGCCTGGAACTGCGCGGGCAGCTTCTCCATGAGCGAGCCCATGTCGCCCATCTTCTTGACCTGGCCCAGTTGTTCGCGGAAGTCGTTCAGGTCGAACTTGCTGCCGGACTTGATCTTGGACGCCAGCTTCTGGGCTTCCGCGATGTCGATGTTCTTCTGTGCCTGCTCGACCAGCGACACGATGTCGCCCATGCCCAGCACGCGTTGCGCCATGCGCTCGGGGTGGAACGGCTCCAGTCCATCCAGCTTTTCCGACACCCCGACGAACTTCAACGGCTTGCCGGTGACATGACGCACCGACAGCGCCGCGCCGCCGCGCGCGTCGCCGTCCAGCTTGGTCAGCACCACGCCCGTCAGGGGCAGCGCCTCGCCGAAGGCCTTGGCGGTGTTGACCGCGTCCTGGCCCTGCATGGCGTCGACCACGAACAGGGTTTCGACCGGCTTGACCAGGGCGTGCAGCGCCTGGATCTCGCGCATCATGGCCTCGTCGATGCCCAGGCGGCCGGCCGTGTCCAGGATCAGCACGTCATAGTGATGGCGGCGGGCGTGATCGACGGCGCCCTGGGCGATGGCCTCGGGCTTCTGGCTGGGATCGGACGGCAGGAAATCGACGCCGACCTGGGCGGCGACGGTCTTCAACTGCTCGATGGCGGCCGGGCGATAGACGTCGGCGCTGACCACCAGCACCTTCTTCTTGCCGGTCTTGCGGCCGTTCTGGACGTGTCCGCCCTCGGACAGCCAGCGCGCCAGCTTGCCGGTGGTGGTGGTTTTACCGGCGCCCTGCAGGCCCGCCATCAGGATCACGGCGGGCGGCTGCACGGCCAGCGACAGCTCGCCGGACTCGGGACCGAGGTCCCCGCCCATGAGCGCCGTCAACTCCTTGTGCACCACGCCGACCAGGGCCTGGCCCGGATTCAGACTGCCGGCAACCTCGGTGCCCAGCGCCTTTTCCTTCACGCGGGAGACGAATTCGCGCACCACGGGCAGCGACACGTCGGCTTCCAGCAACGCCAGGCGGACCTCCCGCAGCATTTCCTGCGTGTTGGCCTCGGTCAGCCGCGCCTCGCCGCGCAGGGTTTTCACGACCCGCGACAGGCGATTGGTCAGGTTATCAAGCATGAGTGTCGTTTCGCTTAAACTAGTCGGCCCAAAGGCGAACGCTGCGGCAGGGTGACTGGCCCCCACACGCAGGGCCCATCCACCGCAAAGGCGGCTCGCCCGAGACCGACGGATTCTATGTCTTCAGGCATTGTATTTCACCTGCTGGCGGCCCTGGCCTATGCCGTGCCCGGCCTGCTGCTATGGCGCACGCTGGGGCGCGGCGGCACGGTCTCGGCCGGCAAGGCCAGCCACGTCACGCTGCTGACGGCGCTGGTGCTCCAGGTCACGGCCCTGCACGGCAGCATCCTGGCCGGCGACACCCTGCAGCTGAACTGGGCGCTCGCCCTGTCGGCCGCCACGTGGCTGGGCATGTCCATGTACTGGCTGGAAAATCTGGTCCTGCGCGCCGACGGCCTGCAATTGCTGCTGCTGCCGCTGGCCGCCCTGACCTGCCTGCTGGCGGCCTGCTTCCCCGAGGCCCAGATCGTCGCGCACGCGGGCAACCCCTGGCTGCGCGCCCACCTGCTGATCTCGCTGGCCGCCTATGGCTTCATCACCATCGCGGCGCTGCACAGCATCCTCATGGCGATCATCGACCGCCACCTGCACCGCCCGCTGGACACCGCCGCCGCCCTGCCCGAGGACACCAGCGGGCGCCTGAGCATCTTCGAGCGCCTGATGGACTCCATGCCGCCCCTGCTGGTGCAGGAGCAGCAGTTGTTCCGCCTGATCTGGATGGGGTTCTCCATGCTGACGCTGGCCGTGGGCTCGGGCTCCATCAGTTCCATGCAGATCACCGGCGCGGTGCTGCCGCTGGACCACAAGACCATCTTCACCCTGCTGTCGTGGCTGACCTTCGGCGGCCTGCTGCTGGGCCGCCACATCCGGGGCTGGCGCGGCCGCGTGGCCCTGCGCTGGACGCTGACCGGGTTCGCCTTCATGCTGCTGGCCTACTCCGGCAGCCGTTTCGTCATCGAAGTCATATTGCAGCGCGGCTAACCCGCGGCTGATCTCATCGCCACCATGGGCAAGATACTGTTCTGGATACTCCTGATCATCGCCGCGCTGCTGATCGCGCGCATGATTGCCAACAACAAGGCCAGGCAGGCGCAGAAGTCCGCCGCGCCCAAGCAGGCGCCGCCCCGCCGCGACGCCGCTGCTGCGCCGAAGGCCGACCCGGCCTCGCTGCCCATGATGGTGCGCTGCGCCCACTGCGGCATCCACCTGCCGCGCGAGGAAGCGCTGCTGCTGGGCGGCCAGACCTGGTGCAGCCACGACCACGCCCAGGCGGGCCCGCGCGCGTGAACCTGGACCGCCACGGCTGGCTGCGGCCGGCACCTGGCGTGCGGCACTGCCCCTCGCCCAACGTGGACGCCCGCCCCGAGGGCGCGGAAGTCAGCCTGCTGGTGATCCACAACATCAGCCTGCCGCCCGGCGAATTCGGCGGCCCGCATGTGGAAGGCCTCTTCACCAACACGCTGGACCACGGCGCCCACCCCTGGCTGGAACGCCTGCGCGGCCTGCGCGTGTCGGCGCATTTCTTCGTGCGGCGTGATGGAGAGGTGGTGCAGTTCGCCGCCACCGAGGCGCGCGCCTGGCATGCCGGCGTGTCGCGTTTTGCCGGCCGCGAGCGCTGCAACGACTTCTCGCTGGGCATCGAACTGGAAGGCACCGACGTGCTGCCCTATACCGACGCGCAGTACGATGCGCTGGAAAGCCTTGCCGCCGCGCTGCGCGCCCGCTATCCGCTGGTCCACGCCATGGGCCACGAACACATCGCGCCGGGCCGCAAGACCGATCCGGGCCCGGCCTTCGACTGGGTCCGCTTCGGGCAGGCCTGCGACTGGCCGCGGCGCCACCTGCCGGACCTGGGCTGCTGAGCCGGCCATGAATCATCGACAACACACGCACCGACCAAGGGGTAAGGGCATGCTGAAAATCTGGGGACGCCTCAGTTCCGTCAACGTACAGAAGGTCGTCTGGGCCGCCCGCGAACTGAACCTGCCCTTCGAGCGCATCGACGCCGGCGGCAAGTTCGGCCATGTCGACACCCCGGAATATGCGCGCATGAACCCCAACCGCCTGGTCCCCGTGATCGACGATGACGGTTTCATCCTGTGGGAGTCGAATGCCATCGTGCGTTATCTGGCCTCGCGCAACGGCGCCGGCAACCTCTGGCCCGGCGACCTGCGCACCCGCGCCGACGCCGACCGCTGGATGGACTGGCAGACCACCGAGTTCGGCCCCGCCATGCGCGACGCCTTCCTGCAATTGATCCGCACGCCCGAAGACAAGCGCGACGACGCCCTGGTCGCCGCCTCGGTCGCCCAGAGCAACCGCAAGGCCCTGCTGCTGGAAGACGTGCTGTTCACCCGGGATTTCCTGGCCGGCAAGCGTTTCACCGTGGCCGACATCGCCGTCGGCGCGCAGGCGCACCGCTGGCTGGGCCTGCCCATCGAGCGCCCTGCCACGCCGCGCCTGCGCGCCTGGTATGAGCGTGTCAGCCAGCGCGCGGCCGCCGCCGAGGTGCTGACGCTGCCGCTGGCTTGATAACGGCGCCTGCGTCCCCATCGTGAAATCACGGCCGGCAGCGCCCCCGCGCAACCGGCCTGACATATCCCGGCACTAGCCTAGGCCCTGTTGTACGTTGCAGGGTGCCAGGCCATTTTTTCACCCTGGCGATATACAAAAGCAATTATCCACATCAAATCAATCAATTTTGATAATTGCACAAGTCTCTGTACGATACGTCTTGTGGTTACCCGCTAGCCCATCTTTTCAAGCCAATTAGGAGCTGACGCATGTCCCTGATCAACACCCAAGTCCTGCCCTTCAAAGCCACCGCCTACCACAACGGCAAGTTCGTCGACGTGTCCAACGAGTCGCTGAAAGGCAAGTGGTCTGTCGTCGTCTTCTACCCCGCTGACTTCACCTTCGTGTGCCCCACCGAACTGGAAGACCTGGCTGACCACTACGCCGAATTCCAGAAGCTGGGCGTCGAGATCTACGGCGTGTCGACCGACACCCACTTCTCGCACAAGGCCTGGCACGACACCTCGGAAGCCATCAAGAAGGTCCAGTATCCCCTGGTCGGCGACCCCACCCAACTGCTGGCCCGCAACTTCGGCGTGCTGATCGAAGAAGAAGGCCTGGCCCTGCGCGGCACCTTCGTGATCAACCCCGAAGGCCAGATCAAGGTCCTGGAAATCCACGACAACGGCATCGGCCGTGATGCGTCGGAACTGCTGCGCAAGGTCAAGGCTGCCCAATACGTGGCCTCGCACCCGGGCGAAGTCTGCCCCGCCAAGTGGACCGAAGGCGCCGAAACGCTGAAGCCCTCGCTGGACCTGGTCGGCAAGATCTAAGACCCACCCCCGAGACGCTCACGCGTCTCCCCCTCAAGGGGGCGCGCCTGCGGACTGGCAAAGCCGGCACCGCGGCGCCCTGATGGGGCCCGAGCGGGCGCTCGGGCTTTTTTTCGCCCGAACCTGCTCATATTCACCAGATTTAAAGGAATCTAGCCATGTTGGACGCCAGCCTGAAGACCCAGCTCAAAGCCTACCTGGAACGTCTCACCCAAGACATCGAGATCGTCGCCGACCTGGACGACAGCCCGAAGTCGCAGGAGACCCTCGGCCTGCTGCAGGACATCGACGGCCTGTCCGACAAGGTCACGCTGGTCGTGCGCCGTGAAGACACCGGCGTGCGCCGCCCCTCGTTCTCCATCGGCCGCCCCGGCGCCGAGGCGGGCATCCGCTTCGCCGGCCTGCCCATGGGCCACGAATTCACCTCGCTGGTGCTGGCCCTGCTGCACACCGGCGGCCATCCCTCGAAGACCGCCCAGGACGTGATCGAACAGGTCCGCGCCCTGGACGTGCCGCTCAGTTTCGAGACCTATTTCTCGCTGTCGTGCCAGAACTGCCCGGACGTCGTGCAGGCGCTGAACCTGATGGCCGTGCTGAACCCCAACGTGAAGCACGTCGCCATCGACGGCGCGCTGTTCCAGGAAGAAGTGGACAAGCGCCAGATCATGTCGGTGCCCACCATCTACCTGAACGGCGAGCCTTTCGGCCAGGGCCGCATGGGCCTGGAAGAAATCCTGGCCAAGGTCGACACCGGCGCCGCCTCGCGTGAAGCCGCCAAGCTCAACGCCAAGGCGCCCTTCGACGTGCTGGTCGTGGGCGGCGGCCCCGCCGGCGCTGCCGCGGCCATCTATGCCGCCCGCAAGGGCATCCGCACCGGCGTCGCCGCCGAGCGCTTCGGCGGCCAGGTGCTGGACACGATGTCCATCGAGAACTTCATTTCCGTCAAGGAAACCGAAGGGCCGAAGCTGGCTGTCGCGCTTGAAGAGCACGTGCGCCAGTACGACGTGGACATCATGAACCTGCAGCGCGCCGAAAGCCTGAAGACCACGCCCGAAGGCGTCGAGATCGGCTTCGCCGGCGGCGCCACGCTGCGCGGCAAGACCGTCATCATCGCCACCGGCGCCCGCTGGCGCGAAATGAACGTGCCCGGCGAAGCCCAGTACCGCAACAAGGGCGTGGCCTATTGCCCCCATTGCGACGGCCCCCTCTTCAAGGGCAAGCGCGTGGCCGTGGTGGGCGGCGGCAACTCGGGCGTCGAAGCCGCCATCGACCTGGCCGGTGTCGTCTCGCACGTCACGCTGCTGGAGTTCGCACCGGAACTGAAGGCCGACGCCGTGCTGGTGCGCAAGCTGCGCAGCCTGCCCAACGTCGACATCATCACGCAGGCGCAGACCACCGAAGTGACCGGTGACGGCAGCCGCGTGAATGGCCTGGTCTACACCGACCGCGCATCGGGCCAGAGCAAGACCGTCGCGCTGGAAGGCGTCTTCGTGCAGATCGGCCTGGTGCCCAACAGCGCCTGGCTGAAGGACAGCGGCGTGGCCCTGACCCGCTTCGGCGAGATCGAGGTCGATGCCCGCGGCGAAACCTCGGTGCCCGGCGTGTTCGCCGCCGGCGACGTGACGACCGTGCCCTACAAGCAGATCGTCATTGCAATGGGCGAAGGTTCCAAGGCATCGCTGGCCGCCTTCGATCACCTGATCCGCCACAGCGCGCCGGCGGAAGCGCCGGCCGAGGCCGCGACGGCCTAAGCAGCAAGATTGGCCAGCGGGTGGCACAGCCCGGCGCCGCGGAGGATCGCGGCGCCGGGCTTTTTGTTTGGCATCGCCCAATGGCGAGTCCGGAAATCAACCTCTTGGATACTCACGTCGCGCATGCAGGACACTCACGACTTCCAGGTGAGTCACCATGACGCGATACACGAGGATGTAGTTGGCTGAGATGACTAGCTCCCGGGTGCCAGCGACGCGTCCAGGCCTGAACCACTCTGGATGCCTGGCAGCAGACAGGGTTGCCTCCGACACGAGACGCTTCATCTTTCGTGCAGCGCCGGGACTGTCTTCCGCGATGAATGCCAGGATGGCCATCAGGTCAGCGCGCGCGCTGGCGCGCCATTGAACAGGCAACATCTTCCCTACTGCTCCCCATGGGTTCAGTCCGTGTCGGGCACTTGGCCCTGGCGCTTGCTTACTTCTGGGAGAGGTGAGGCGAGTCGGCCTCAAGCGTGTCGATCAACACATCCACTTCAGCCATGACATCATCGTGCGATGCCAATGGGCGGGGATCGGCCAAGCTGGCCTCGACACGCGCACGGAACCAGTGATCATGACTGATCGCCTGGGCATCGGCGGAAGATGCCGACCTGCGGGAAGATTTCAATAAAGGACTCATGCCGCGCTCCGTAGAGCACTCATTCTACGATCAGGCAGCGCCACCGTCGACGGACCAAAACATCCACGGGACGTTGCGCCCGTCGGAAAAAGAAAACGCGGCCCACCCGCTCGGCCGCGTTTCCTTCAAACCAATGACCTGGGATCAACGCGCCAGCAACAGCGCATTCACCCGCTTCACGAACGCCGAGGGATCGGCCAGTTGCGCGCCATCCGCCAGCAAGGCCTGGTCCAGCAGCAGGTTCGCCCAGTCGCCGAACTCCGCATCCTGCGCATCGCGAATCCGCGCCACCAGCGCGTGGTCCGGGTTGATCTCCAGCACGGGCTTCACCTCGGGCGCTTCCTGGCCGGCGTTCTTCAGCATGCGCAGCAGGTGCGGGCTGAGCTCGTGCTCGCCCACCACCACGCAGGCCGGCGAATCGACCAGGCGCAGCGTGACGCGCACTTCCTTGACCTTGTCGGCCAGCGCGGTCTGCAGCCGCTCGACCAGCGGCTTGAACTGCTCGGCCACTTCGGTCTGGCGCTTCTTTTCCTCGTCATCGGCCAGGCTTTCCAGGTCCAGGCCGCCCTTGGCGACCGAGGACAGCGGCTTGCCGTCGAACTCGCGCAGGTGCGACAGCATCCACTCGTCCACGCGGTCGGTCAGCAGCAGCACTTCCAGGCCCTTCTTGCGGAAGATCTCCAGGTGCGGGCTGGCGGACGCCGCGGCCACGGAATCAGCCGTGACGTAGTAGATCTTGTCCTGGCCTTCCTTCATGCGCGACACATAATCGGCCAGCGACACCGTCTGCGCGCCGCCCTCGGTGCTGGTGGACGCGAAGCGCAGCAGCTTGGCGATGCGCTCCTGGTTGGCGGGGTCTTCGCCCGTGCCTTCCTTCAGCACCTGGCCGAACTCGGCCCAGAAAGCCGCGTAGTCGTCCTGGCGGTTTTCCGCCAGGTCTTCCAGCAGCGACAGGATGCGCTTGGCCGAGCCCTCACGGATGGCGCGCACGTCGCGGCTTTCCTGCAGGATCTCGCGCGAGACGTTCAGCGGCAGGTCGGCCGAGTCGATCACGCCGCGCACGAAACGCAGGTAAGACGGCAGCAGTTGCTCGGCGTCGTCCATGATGAACACGCGCTTCACGTACAGCTTCACGCCACGGCGGGCGTCGCGGTCCCACATGTCGAAGGGGGCCTGCTTGGGGATGTACAGCAGCTGGGTATATTCGCTGCGGCCTTCGACGCGGTTGTGCGTCCACGCGGCCGGGTCCTGGAAATCGTGCGAGACGTGCTTGTAGAACTCGCGGTACTGCTCGTCGGTCACGTCCGACTTGCTGCGCGTCCACAAGGCATTGGCCTGGTTCACGCTTTCCCATTCGTCGGTCTTCACCTGCTCCGACTTCTCGGCGTCGTAATCTTCCTTGCGCATCTGGATGGGCAGGGAGATGTGGTCGGAATAGCGGCGCAGCACGCTGCGCAGGCGCCAGCCGTCCAGGAAGTCGTCCTCGTCGGCGCGCAGGTGCAAGGTCACTTCCGTGCCGCGATCCGCCTTCTCCACCTGGGCCACGCTGAACTCGCCCTGGCCGTCGGATTCCCAGCGCACCGCCTGGTCGGCGGGCAGGCCGGCGCGGCGGCTGACCACGGTGACCTTGTCGGCCACGATGAAGGACGAATAGAAGCCCACGCCGAACTGGCCGATCAGTTGCGCGTCCTTCTGCTTGTCGCCCGTCAGGCGCGAGAAGAACTCCTTGGTGCCCGAGCGCGCGATGGTGCCCAGGTTGGCCACCGCCTCGTCGCGCGACAGGCCGATGCCGTTGTCCGACAGCGTGATCGTGCGCGCGTCCTTGTCGAAATCGATACGGATGCGCAGCTCGCTGTCGCCTTCCAGCAGCGCGGGGTTGTCGATGGACTCGAAGCGTAGCTTGTCGCAGGCGTCCGATGCGTTCGACACCAGCTCGCGCAGGAAGATCTCCTTGTTGCTGTAGAGCGAGTGGATCATCAGGTGCAGCAGTTGCTTCACCTCGGCCTGGAAGCCCAGGGTTTCGGCAGGCGCGGCGGTCGCGGAAGAGGCTTGTTCGGTCATGGTCTCTTTAGCTGTGTTGGGGTTGGCGAAGGGGCGGCGCGGCTAACCAGTGGCGGCGCCCATTGGGGGGCCAGATGGGGGTAGTGGCGGGAATTTCAAGACCGCCTATAATGGCCGACTTCGCTACGCGCATGCAGCGCTGGCTCCCCGCCAGCACAGAGGCTCATGCGCCACTCGCCCGAGTGGTGAAATTGGTAGACGCAGGGGACTCAAAATCCCCCGCCGCAAGGCGTGCCGGTTCGATTCCGGCCTCGGGCACCATCAAAAATCTTCCAAGTTTTCAATTACTTGAAAGAATCTTCAGTCCCCGCCCCACACCGGGGGATTTCTTGAAATACCTGTCAGGTACAGTTTCGGTACAGTGATGCGGCGCTAGCCTCACTTCGGAACACTCATGGCTACGATTGTTAAGACATCCTCGGGCACCTGGAAGGCCCTCATTCGCAAGACAGGCTGGCCTACAACCGCCAAGACGTTCCGCACCAAGCGGGACGCCGAAGACTGGGCTCGCCGAACCGAAGACGAAATGGTCCGTGGGGTCTACATCCAGCGTGCACCGGCGGAACGAATGACCGTCGAGGCGGCCCTGTCGCGCTATCTCAAAGAGGTCACGCCAACGAAGCGGGCCTCCACTCAAGTTGGTGAACACAAGAAAGCACAAGCGCTCATCCGGCACCTTGGCAAGTATTCGTTGGCTGCACTGACCGCAGAGATCGTTGCGCAATTTCGAGACACGCGACTGGCTGGCGATCCCAACGAAAATGGCAAGCTGCGACCGCGCAGTAACAATACCGTGCGCTTGGAATTGGCGTTGCTGGGCCACCTGTTCACTGTAGCCATCAAGGAATGGGGCATTGGCCTGCCCTTCAACCCAGTGTCCAACATCCGCCGCCCGGCCCCCGGCTCGGGCCGCAACCGGCGACTTACTCCCGAAGAGCACAACCGCCTTCTCCAGGCCGTAGATAATCACTCGAACCCAATGTTCGGATGGATCGTTCGCATTGCCGTCCAGACCGGCATGCGGCTTTCTGAGATTGCGACGCTGCGCATTCGGCAAGTGGATATCGCACGAAGAGTCGTTCGGCTGGAACACACCAAGAATTCTTCGCTTCGAACTGTGCCCCTGACGGCCGAAGCAACTCGCGTGTTCATCGAGGCCCTTGCCAACCCCTTGCGCTCGACTGAAACCGAATTGGTGTTTTACGGCGAGCCAGGCAAAGATGGCATACGACGCCCCTACCTCTTCGATAAAGCATGGACCGATGCCAAGCTAAGAGCTGGCCTTGAAGACTTTCGCTTTCACGACCTGCGGCACGAAGCCGTTAGCCGTTTTGTGGAGGCAGGCTTGAGCGACCAAGAGGTTTCCGCCATCAGCGGCCATAAATCGATGCAGATGCTCAAGCGCTATACGCACCTTCGCGCTGAAGACCTAGTGCAGAAGCTGGACCGCATCACCGTCGATTCAAGCCAATCTCAGTAAATTCGTATCGCAAACTCAACGCCGCTGTGGTGGGCACACCAAGAAACAGGGACGTGCGTGACCAAGTTCAGCTCGTTCGAAGACTTATATACGGTGTAGCAAGTGGCTGCGAATGACTATTCCAGATGATGCAGCCAGCTGCCCATTGATCGGATAAGCCGGCCGAAGCCGTTGCGTTCCTCGACGCTTACCGACGTCTCAACTTGACTGACGTGGCAAACCGCTACAAAGCAATCGGTAAACGCGTTATAACGAAGTACCGTTAGATGACTGGAACCGCCCTGGGAAAAGCTGCCGACGAGACTTGCATCGCAAAACCACACGCCAGAGTTTTAACACCGTAAAATCTTCTTAACGCAAGAGCATTCCAGCAATCCACTCAGTAGCCCATATCTGTCGAGGAGAAGCATGGCTGAGACCATAAACATCTCAAAGATGGCCGAAAAATTGTCCAAAGAGCTGTTCGGTGAGTTTCTTTGGCAACGCATGAGCCATACCAACATTAATTGGCCCTGCGAGAAACAAGATAAGCACAATGGAAAAACACACCCATCTGACGTAGTCTTCTACTACGACGAGCCTTACACGCAAGCGCGAACCTACATAAACTGCGACTTAAAAAGCTATGCTAGGGGCTCCATTACTTCTAACTCTATACGCACTGCGATAGAAAGTCTCGCAAGAGCGCTTTCATGCGCCGAAGTGAGCGACGATTTTAGGGAGAAGTATATTCATGATCATGTATCACCCGAGATCTGCGGCCTTCTGTTTGTCTACAATCATGATGGTGAATACGACAAAGACTTTGACACACTTATAGATCAGATCAAAATTGAGAATCTGGAGATTCCTTCTAAATCAAAAATTGTAGTTCTCGGCCCCTCTGATATTTTTTGGCTGAACAACGTTCATCACGAAATAGCATACATGCGAGGCAGCTCAGGGACTATCCCAGGCCGAGAAAACTGCAAATTTTTCTACCCCAACCTCGTACGCCGAAAAAATATCCAGCCGGAAAATGCCAGGGCCGCGACTTTGGAGATGTTAACTGCGCCATGGATTATTCTCAAACACACCAACCCTAAGAAAAACTCAGAACAAGGGTTTGTGATATTTTATCGAAATCGGGGAGAGTCAGTTGACGAATTTTTATATTTGATCGACTACCTGATGCATTACCAGGTGCTTAACGGCACCAATACCGTACAGATAAAGACACTTGACTCGCATCCCAGCGCATCGGCTTTCTTCGAAAAAGCTAAGCAACAGTACACCGAGGAATATCATGGCGGGGAGGAAATCAAAGAAATTCTTAATTCCATTGAGTTCGAGCAAATAAACAACGTCCGGACAAAATTCTCTGAGCTGGAGCTTTCACGCGACAATGACTAAACACAACTTACTCTACTGCGCGACAGACAAAGAAATTCACGATGTCCTCATGTCTGCGAAACAGCGAATAAATTCCGGCGTTGTTTTAGAACTCGCGAAAGACCGAAAAATTTTTTATTCCCCATTGGACAGTCGCGAGGACTTGATCCACAATCTTTCTTTACTTCCACATGGCTATCATGAGCTAAATGTAATCTTAGAGCAAAGAGAGCATGCGGGTAGAGCTGAGAAAATCACGTCCGTCACTCTAAATGCGGAATTGGCCGTAGAGGAATTAAGAGAAATCGCGAAGGATTATGTAAAAGATTCGCCTGAAGACGAAAAAGTAACAACCTTCACCAAAGGCGGGAATAAAGTATTTGTTAATGTCCGCTATTCCGACGTTGACTACGGAAAGACAAGGCTAGTCCAGCGCACCCCTAAAGAAGCAGGCATAGAATTTCATGTTGAGGAGGGCAAAACCATTGTCAGAATGCCCGCCAACGCTAAAGCTAAAGAGGTTCTAGGAAAGCTTCAAGCCAAGCTAGAGAAAAAACGCAATACTCCAATTCCCCTTGAGCGCATTGAAATCGGCGACTTCAACTCGTCAGAAGCGAGAACGGAGTTTTTCACCAAGCTAATCACCAATCTTGAAGGATTCCGACTTCATAACGTGACAAGCGTCAAGGTGGAACCCATCAGCACGCTCGCCTCGGATGATGACCTTGATTTTGATGATGACCAAAACAAGGAAGAAGCAAAAGAAGAGGCTCTGGCTTTAGTAAGAAACGTTGCACTCAGAGGAGAAACACTTCTGGCATCTGAGGAATACCAAAGTCTTCTTAAGAAGGGTTTCTTCATTACTTCAATAATATGGCGCTCCTTGCTTCTAAGCGATGCTGCACCAATAATTGAATTTGAAGCAGCTTTTGAGGAGCCAGAGGTTGGCAAGGGGTTCAAGTACCATGTGCGTGGCGCTTTGAACATCACAGGCGGGGAATATACTAAGACCCTTCGCCCCTTGCCCGCAGAGGATAAAGAGAGGTATCTTGCCATCCTTGAAAAAACAGTCCGCAGCACAGTTGAAACAATCAGGGTGAGCTTGGCCGGATCTTCAGAGGAGACGGAAGGAGATCCGAAATGAACGGCGCACGTTGGGCTGCTGCAGAATGGCCGGTCTCTATGCGAACTCTCGGTGCACGCCTCAAAAACGTACCTTTCACAACAGCATCGCTTGACGGTTTCTCTGTTGACCGAGTGCGTGACGACTATCTCGACGCCACGTACATCGAGAAAATTGTAACTCGGGATTTAGTCACTGATCCCTTCGGAAAAGAAGAGCTAGTCCAGCGAATTACTTACAAACGGAGTTCTTTTTCTCTTTATTCTGATTTTCCCAACCTTGAAATAAAATCAGTAGATAGAAGCAATAGAGATCTTATCAACAGGATTTTGGAGATTTGCAACTTTAAGCTAAGCCTAAAAATACTGGACATTAATCCAATAAAGTGGATTGAATGCTTAAACCCTTTCCTTGACGAGCCGTCTACAATTGATTCGTTGCAAATTTCAGATCTAGATGTTATGCCCGGCGTGACGGCAAAAGCGCTACTAAGGGGTACTAAGGATGTGCGTGAAGCGCTAGACCACCTAACTCAGAATAAAAAATACTCGCTATACAGGGTGCAAGCCAAGGTATCGATAGACTCTCGACGAGCAACCATCCAGCTATCAAGTAAAGGCTCAGCCAAGTTTAGCAATGAACATGCAAGCACACTAAGGCCCGCGTTAAGAGCGGCCTTAAAGTCAGCACTTCAATAGGCAGAAACTCATACCGTAAATGAGAAGGCGACGAACGAATGCAGAGTCAATCTACAAAAGGTTTCGCTCGATAGGCATGCACAACTCTCTCTCTAGGGCGGTAACAACCTACGATCCCTGGCAGTAAGGTCGAAGCGATAGCTCGCTGGCAATGACTTCAGCGCCTTGGAAACCGCTTGTCGAGATATCCCTAGTTGCCGAGCAATGAAAGATTGACTATTTCCCTTTGCAAGCAGCGCAACGATTTCCTTCTTCCGATCGGATATCCTGAGTTGGATTAAATCTCGGGCTTGAGAGCGCACACGTGCCTCGTAGCCCTCAGCCCAAAGATCAACTCCCAACCTAGTCGCATCAACTAGGCGGAACAGAAACTCATCGACAAGTAAATTACCCGACTCAGCGTAAGGCGCCTCCTCATCCCAAAAAAGGCTTTGAGTGTCTAACCGTGCTGCCTCACGCAGGAAATTTTCCTCGTTGCGCTTGGCGGTTCGATAACTTCCATTCACGGTGCTATAGCCGGAAGTCCTGGAGCGATGCTCGGTGCAAAAAAGCGTACTCAGCCGGGCACCGTGTCTTGCTCGCCGGCCAGCAGCATCTTTAGGCAGGGGGATATCACCATCGAGATACGAAAATAACTCTGTCTTTCCACCACAGAACTTGCAAGTTGGATCGTGATTTTCAACATTAACCGCCATCGCTTGACCGACAGTTACTTTCTCTCCGGATTTCAGAAAGCAGGCATCAACGGCATCTCTTAGGTACTCAACGCTTGATTTCTCCACTCCATAAAGCTGAGCTAGAAGTTGCTCAAGGAAGTGTGAAAGCTTGTCAAAACCGTACTGCCGAGCTATATCGCTCAAACATACAGACTGCTGCTCCTTCCCCGTGCCCCTATCATCGACGGCAGCAGCCAGATGTTTAGTCTTCGTGTAGCAGTTCCAGCAGCTAAGTAATCGCGCTTGAGCCAAAGCTGGCGTCCGTGAACAAAAAACCTCCCACGCCGGATCAATCAACTCACGGAACAGGCGAAAAAGCGGGTAGCGGCGCGATCGTTCTGTATAGGGTCCCCAACTCTTTTGGAACTCACAGACAGCCGCTGCGAGGAACGGGTCAATTTGCGCACGACTGTTTAACCAAGATGCCACGCGCGCCTGCACACCAAACCCTTGATCATTAGCCGGAAACCCCGAATCACTCACATCTATTTCCAATGTCAACCAAATTGACAACTAAGTGGATGTAATTCTAAGACGGTCACGGGCAACCTACAAGAACTAAATGAACCGTAGGCCACCGTATGAAGATCGAAGAAGCACTGACACAGCAATATGGCCCATTACTCAGCTATGAGTCCTTGGCAAAAATACTCAACCGTTCGAAAGAAGGCTTGCGCATTGCTTTGCGGACAGACTCAGACTGGACAAAACCTATCAATGCTGCCCGTTTGAAACTGGGCCGTAGGGTGTACTTCCGAACTGCGGAAATAGCCAAGGTTCTTAGCGGCGAGTGATTCTGTTATGCAGTCAATCCTCGTTCGTCTAGCCAAAATCACGGCTGACGCTCAGACCCGGCCAGAGGCGATCCAGCAAAAGAGGCAACTAAAACAGCTATTTTTGCCTGGCCTTGAAGACTTCATGCGTGCAATGCCGAACCACTTGGCACGGTCCAGTCTATTTGCGCCCGTTGCACGCGGCCGAAAGCGATTGCACAAAGAGACCATCCTTGTAAGTAGGTCAGATGCAACCATCAAATATTCCGGTGAGCAGCTAGACGAGAGCCAAGCTGACGTATGGATGCAAGCCATGCATCTGGCTATTAGCAGACCGCTTGGCGAGCCAATCCCCGTCAAACGCGCTGAATTCCTACGGGCTATCGGCAGACAGACAGGCCAGTTTGAATATGTTTGGCTGCATCGGAGTATGCAGGCCCTGACTTTCGCCATGCTCGTAATTGAAGTTACGTCTGCCGGCCGGCCAAAGCTGCACATAGGTAGGACGCGCGCCCTACACATGATTGATGGCTTTGATTACGACGACAACACACAGACCTATTTTTTGCGCATTGACCCTCGCTGGAGTGACATGTACGGCAACCGCGAATTTGCCCTAATCGATTGGGAAAAACGTAAGCGTTTCGGCTTGCACCAGGAGATGGCTAAGGCATTACAGCGATTGGTCGCGACCTCCGACGAATGCACTCAACGATATTCGCTCGAATGGCTGAAACCGAAGCTGGAGTATGGCGGACGTATGCGTGACTTCGTCATAGCCTTAAAACGCGCGATGAGCGAGCTGGAAAGGCTCGAAATCGTCATCCAAGCCCGCATCGAGAACAGTACTAAGGGACGTCTGCAAGCAGTATGGGACCGGCTGTGATCATAAAAAGGGGGGGCATTTCACTCGCTCTGCGGATAAAACGCTCTAGTCATCGGGGTTACGTCGCTTTTCGTCGGGGTTACATCGCGCTTCCTGCGGGGTTACGTCACCAAGGTTCGGGGTTACACCGCAGCTTCTCGGGGTTACGTCGCCACGCCCCCAAGCAAGCCATTGATTTTATTTATTTTTTTAAGCGATATTCTCCCTCTACCTTCTTTTTACCTTATCTCTACCCCTGCCCCGTTGTGGACAACATCAGCATGGAGAAAAAATGAAAGGCCAGAAAGTAGTTTTGCCTAAGTACATCACAGCGGTAGATCTAGCAGCTTGCGGGCTATCGGCTGAAGACGGCCTCCCCACAGATGAAGAGGGTGGCGTTTCTGCCGCTGAATTCCTGGGTTGGCTCGAAGCGTTAACGCCTAGAGCCAGCGAGATCTTTGCTGTTCCAGCAGGTGATCGGAGGAAGCAATGATTCCAGCCGCATGGTTGCTGCCCGACTACATCAATGCAGAGCAACTCGCAGCATGCGACCTTACGAATGAGGATGGTCTAGCTCTTGATGCTCTTGGAGGAATTACCCTCCCCGAATTTCTTAATTGGTTCGAAGCTGTTTCGCGACAAGCAGCCAAAATTTTCACCAGTGAAAATTTTGGCTAATAGATTCGATTAACAATTGTCGCGATGGATCGGCTGACCGCTTACCACCACTTTCTGTGAGAAACACATGAACTCTCAATTTACGGCCTTGATAGTTTCAGCCATTCTTCCTCTTTCCGCCTGCTACAACAATCCCGAGCCACGTCCGCCTGCGGCAGAGAAAATCGATTCCACCCTCGGCAACTACGTACCCTGCCGCAAGAATATCGAAGAGGTCTGGAAGAGTGGTGCTGCCGAGACTGCGTGCGAGGACAAGTTGGAGGCGCAAGAGTGAAATCTCCCCCCCATATCCCCAAAGCATTTATTGCACTGATTGCTGTGGCTGGTCTTCTGGTCCAAGGCGTCGCCTCCGGTCAAACTCTCGACCCCTTCCAGCAAACAGACGCTTCCATGCAAGCCGCCAGTCTTGCCGTGGCAGACAAACTGGCTCCCTATGGATTCCGCCTATTAGGGCTGCTGTTCATTATCCAGTTGGCTTTGCGCCATGGAAAGCAGATGTTTGCCGGCACAGAACTGACCCAGATTCTCGCAAAGCTCGTTTTCTCAGTTATCTGGATAGGATTTCTGATGTGGCTGATCAACAGTCATTTCTATGTCCTCAATGCTATTTTTTCTAGTTTCCAAACCCTTGGAGGCATAGCGGCAGGTGGCGTAGATATTTCGCCTGGCAAGATCATGTCTGTCGGCATCCAACTACAGAACAATTTGGGTGCATCCTATAACGACGCGACCGGAGCCAATGACGGCCTGGTAGCAGCCTTAAAGCACTTTTTCCCTTCGCTCATGATGATGGTCGCTTGCGTGTCAATCATGGTGAGCTTTTTTGTAATCGCCCTAGCGGTGGCAATCGCTACGCTGGAGTTCTATATGATCGTCGCCGCCGCGCCCATCGCCTTTGCCATGGGTGGCCTCGACGCACTAAAGCAATCAAGCATTTCTCCGCTTCAGGCTATGCTCTCAATCGGCTACCGAGTCTTAATCCTCGGAGTGATCGTCGGCGTAATCGGCACTCAAGTTGGCGCCTGGGACGCTGCGTTCAAGACCGTGAAAATCAATGACTGGACTCCTATATGGACCGTTGTATTTGGTAGCTTGCTTGGTGCAGTCGCGGCATTCTCTGCGGGCAAAATTGCAGCCGCGTTGGCGAGCGGTCAAAGCAACATCAGTGGCAATGAAGCTATGTTTGCTGGCCTGCAGATGATGCAGACAGTGGCAACGACCTCAACGGCAGTCTTCGCCGCGGCCCAGATCGCTGCTGAGGCGGCAAAGGCTACTGGCAGCGCTGCCGGGATGCTCCAAAATGGAGCGACCCGATTATCCGACGTGCTCGGGTCCGGCTCTGGCTCCATCACCAACTCGAGCTACGACCAAGCCCCTGGCTCCCCTGACAAAGCCACGCCAGCACAAACGGCGCAGTCCATGCTTGGTGCGCTGCCAGGCAACCCTGTAGCGCAGAGCAATGGGGGAGCAACCTTCTCCAACGAAGCATCCGATCCTTCGGGCGCCAACAGCGGTCTGCAGGCCGTTGGCAACGCTTCTGATGCCGGCGTATCAGGTGGAAGCGGTAGATCCGCTTACAGCCCTGATACCGGCGTCGGCGACGGCAGTAAGACGTACGCCGAGCGAAGCGAGGCTCGGGTCGCAGCGGCCTTAGAGAACTGGAACAAGTCCATGAGTAAGTCGCCCTCATCCACATCACAACTCGGTCGTGCTGCGATTGGCCAAGTACAAGGCATGCAGCACGACAGCGGCCATGTACAGGTAGCCGTTGACACTCACGATCGGAGCTAGCCATGCAACTGAAGACGCTTGTCTTTGCCGTATTGTTAGCCGTGGCCCCGCCCACCTTTGCAGGAGGAGGAGCAACGGGTGGCTCGACGGAGGTCACCCAAATGATGAACAACACCGAACTGCTTGCCCAGACAGCACAGCAGGCCAGGTTAGTGCAAATCCAACTCCAGAATGCATTGAACGACCCGAACACCCCTTGGGGTCAGACGATGACTGCACTTCAGGATCTACAGAAGGTCTACAACACAGCGCAATCTATCGGGTACTCGCTGTCGAGTGTGCAAAGCCAGTTCAACAACCTTTATCAAGGCTATGGGCATGGTGGCCATATGCTGGATCGTCTGACCGCCTGGGGCAACCAAACCAAAAACTCTGTGAACGGCATGCTGTCGACGGCCGGCTGGACTATGGATCAGATTGCCACCGAAGCTACGTTGATCGAAAACCTCCGTGTTCGCGGCCAAACCGCTGTCGGCCAGATGCAAGCGATCCAAGTCGGCAACGCGGTGTCTGTTCAGATGGTGCAGCAGCTTCAGCAGCTACGCCAACTACAGGCTGCTCAGGCGCAAGCAATGGGCTCCTACCTCGCGGCTGAGAACCAACGGGCAGGAGATGAAGACGCCAATCTGCGAGCGCTAATTCCAAAGCACAAGCCGATTGAATGGGGCAGATATCGTCGCTGAGCCCTCAGGTCGGACGCAAGCTCATAAGACTCTTTAAAGAAGAGGTGCTTCGGAAATCGGTTTTTGCTTCAGTAGGTACGGGTTGGCATCGCAACGCGCATCCGCAGGGCCAAGCATGGCGTCGACGTTCGTCGCACAAATGCTGAAGCTGACTCCATAACCAAGATCAACCCGGCGGCGCTCACCAATTAATAGCGTCACGGTTTTTTTGAAAAGAACATTTTTGGTTATTGCGCGGGCCTCGTCAGGGATCGATTGCGTGATAGTAGTGACTTGGTCACTTGTGGTCTGGCTTCTAGCGATGTCCAGGGCAACTTGAACTGCAAATGTTGCCATGCCATCTTTCACGTTTGTTAGGTAGGTTCGGCTGGTGACCATCGCCATGCCCAGCGAGCAATCATTCATTTCCGTATTGCACTCTCGCACCAAAACGGGTGGATAGGTCTCCTTGTAATCCCTAGCTCCTATTTGCCACGCTTCTCGTTGATCAGCACCGAGCAAGACGGGAAATACTGGATCTCGGCTTTCGTATATGACCAGCCGAGATACTGACAGCATGGAGGCGACGTCTTGTCGCGGAGTGGCACATCCAGCCAAAACGAACAAGCCTACAAGTGATAAAGGGGCGATAGCAGTGCGGACAGCGATTTTCATGGCGATAAGAGGTCTATTGGGACGAAGGCATAGAGCGGGCGACATCCCTCTCTTCGCTTGAGAATAGCCGGGCCCAGGTGATGCTATTCATGAAAACATCAAAGAAAAAAACATGCTTTTCGAATTTTTTAATGAGTCGGCCTGAATCTGGACAGTCTGTGCCGTGTCTTCTCCCGTATCGCCCTAGTCGGCAAACGCCTCGCCCATTTGGCCGCGCTCCTGCTCGTTGGATGACGTTACTAGATCTGCCGGCAGATGCCCCAGTGGTTCGAGCGTCATATGCACCTTGCCTCCCTCCTTGCGTTCGTAGCCGAAACCACCGGCTGGAACTTATCCAGCTCACCGCAAAGTCATTGACTAGTTCACTACAGACTCATCTACAAAATCACTACAGATTCATCTACATCCTCGATCCAGATTCTGGGACAGGATGCCAGTTGTGCGCACAAACTAAAGTTTGTACGCCCACCGGAGTGCCTTGCTAGGTCGCTACGCGCCCGTCGCAACGCACTCCTACTGGGGACCCTCAGGGCTATGCCCCGAGACCCCGCTGCGCCACAATCGAACAATGACCTTATTGAAGCTAAAAGGGGCGCAGCAAGTGCATATCCATTCAAGCTGGAGCGATTCCATGCCTACGGCCACGACTGCCTTTAACGAACAATTCCGGGCTGGAGACACACCGTTCTTGTCCCCAGAGCGCGTGTGCGACGTGTTCGGCTTTCGGGTTCAGGAGCTCGCTGACCTCGCACAGGTGCAGAGCAATACGATCAAGGCCAGCCCCCAAGCCAAGGCGCTGCAAGACTACCTGCAGGGTCTGTTGGCGGTTCTGCAACTGGCCAGCAACATGACGGGAGATCTCGCTCGCGCTGCCGCGCTATTGCGCAATGAACCGCTCCGCGTGTTTGACGGAAAGACTGCCGTAGACCTGATCAGAACCGGCCGCGTGGAAGATGTTATGGGCTACCTTCGGTCGGTCCAAGGTGGCGCTGCTGGATGATCGCAACATAGAACCGAGATATACGAGCCCAGAACTAGGATTGAGGCGGCTCACTCAAGGCTTCGCAAGACAACGCTTGTAGCGCCGCCCTCCGCTCAGCAGCCCCAAAGATCGACTCGCCAGGTTGCAAGCGGAACATCTCACGAGCAGACTGAGTGCGGAAATGGCTAAACGTCGGCTCCATCGCAACATCGTTGCCCAGAAAGGCTGGGCCTTCTGCATCTGCTGGCAACATGGCGCCCGCCTTCAGGGCGTCAGCGGGATCGAGCGCAGTTTCCTCGAACGCGCCCATGCGCTCTGCTTGCTCTATGGTGAAATACTCCATGTCTTCTCCGTGCTGCCGGGACGATTGAACCTCTGTACACGATACAACTTCGGTACATCTACGGTACAGTCATCATGTTTGGCCGATTTCGCCAAATTACGCTAACCCACTGTTCTATAAATACTTTTACCTTTCCTTATTTACGCTACGCTACGCTGCTTTTTCCTAAGCACGCATCTTCAAGACCGAACTCAAAATCCCCCGCCGCAAGGCGGGCCGGTTCGATTCCTGCCTCGGGCACCACAGCGAATGCGCAGCTTTCCGAACACCCTCGCTTCCAACGAGGAGCGTAGGCATGCTGCCTCGGCCCAGCCGGCCGTCACCGGCGGGCCTCCCGTGACGGGGTAATCCACCAACACGCCCACGCGGGTGATGTCGATAACCTCCTTGGTGACCTTTTCGATTAAGGCATCCCCGAAGTGCCGGCCAGTTCCGCGTCGTCGATCTTTTTATAGCTAAAGATGGGAGGCCTTCTCAGCAAATCGCTCCCAAGACTACTCCCGCACCCGCTCCGGCCAACTCACCACAGGAATCGAATTCAACGCCGGCCGGGCAAACAGATACCCCTGGAACCGCCGGACGCCCGCGGCACTCAGCCAGCAGAACTCCTCCAGCGTCTCTACCCCTTCCGCCACCGGCGTGATGCCCATGGCCGTGCACGCCTGGACGATGGCCCGCACGATCGCCTGGCGGGAGCCATCCAGATGGATGTTCTGCAGAATCTTCCGGTCTATCTTCAGCTTGTCAGGCTGGAACTCCGCCAGCAGGGAAAGCCCCGCGAACCCCGCGCCGAAGTCGTCGATGGCCACGCCGATGCCTGCCTTGCGCAGCTGCTTGATGGCGGCTCCGAACGCGTCCAGGCGCGAGATGGCCTCCTGTTCGGTCACCTCCACGATGACCTGGCTGGGACGCAGGCCACTGGCTGAAATCTGGCCCAACAGACGGTCCACCGCGTTCGGCACCCCGATCAGGGACATGGGGAACAGATTCACCGATACCTTGGCATCCTCGATCTTCAATCGGGAGGCCAATTGGAATGCGAACGCCTTGGATTCCAGGTCGGCCACATAGCGTTGTTCAGGCGTCAGTGAGTCGAAGAGCTGCTCGGGCGAGCCACCCGTGCTGCTGCGAAGCAGGCACTCGAAGGACGTGACTTCACGGCGCAACGCGTCGACGATGGGCTGCAATGCGAACTGGTAAGGCTGACCCGGCAGCAGGTGTTCTCCGGTGCCTGCGGGCGCGGGCTGTGCAACGCAATGCCACTCCGATGCCAGGTCACTCTCGGCCATCAGGGCGGCCCCGCCTGGTCCTGCGTGCAGCAACAGGATTTTCAGCACGCGGTCGTCGCTGAGGGTGGGATCCACCTGCTCCTTCAACTGATTCAGGATGGCCGCGGAGGCCTCCTCGGCGCCATGGCCCCTGAGATCGACCATGAGCATCTCGTCGCCGTCGAAGCGACGCAAGGGTGCGTAATCGCGCAGCAGCTGCACCACGTGATGATGGCGACCGTCCTGCCGGATGGTGTCGAACAAGCCGTCCAGCGCGCGCTCGGGCCCCTCGAGCAATTGAACGAAATGGACGCCGTCGAACAGCAGGACGCCGGTGACCCCGATTGACTTGTTGCGCAATCGGGCGGCCCCCAGCAGTTGGTGAATACCTTCTTCGGTCAGCTGCGCGCTGGCGCGGCTGCGATAAACCAACGTCGAAAGCATGGCACCTTGTCTTCCAAGAAAAAAATAGGACTTCAACGCGCCAACCGTAGCACAGGCCTTGGCACCGAACCACACTGGCGGCCTGGACCACGTCAACCTTGCCCACGCCATGCCTGGCGCCCGCGCCCCCAGTCCTGGCGCGCTACTCCAGCAATCTCACCGTTTCCGGGTTGTAGTCCGAATACGCACTGCCGCAAGCCACATGCGGGCCGGCGCCTGGCGGCATGCCCGTGGCCCTGAGCGCGCGCCTTTCCCGGGTTTCATCGACCTGCACGAAACGCTCGCCCGCGACAGTCCCGTCCGGCAGGAAATAAAGCATCACGCGTTGCAGGGTCGACTGCCCGCGCACGGGGGTGGGGTCGCGGAAATCAGGCACCCGCAATGACGCCGTCTGCCAGGCGTCCGGGGCGTCCACGGTCTGCCAGCGCAGCGAAAGCGGCTGGTCGAGGTCGACGAAGGCGCCGCCCAGGCGCCGGGGATAGTCCCGGCACGCTGCCGGGAACGGTGGCTGCGGCGGGATGGCGCGTTCGCCGAGGTCCAAGGTCTGGCCGTTGATTTCCAGCCTGGCGATGGCGCTGCCGGCATAAGCCTGTGCCACGAACAGCACCAGCCCCTGCACCCGCTTCTCGTCCAGGATCTGTTCCGTCATGCCCGAAAGGTGCCGCAGCACGGGCACGGCCTCCACGCGGTCCGGATAGTGGAAATACAGGTACGCCAGCCGGGGCGTTTCTTGCCGGCCCAGGATCCGGACCAGCGGCGCCAGGTCCGGGACGGGGCGGCGGGCCAGCGGCAACGAGGCGCCGGGCGCGCCGCCCGCTGACCGATACGTGTAGCGGTCGATGCCGTCCTTCAGGCGCGCGCCGTCATAGGGAAACTCGCCCGACGCGATGAAGGCCGGATCGGGATAGCGCGTGAAGGTCGTGAACCGTCCCGGCTCTCGCGGCGACATCGGCAGGGACGGCCCGCCGCCGGAAGACGTGCTGGCATAGGGCCGCGTGTCCGGCCACAGATCGCCCCCGGCCAGATTGATGTGCGTCTCCGTGATGGGGCCGTGGGCGGCGTCGAACTGGCTATGCCGGCTGCGTTGCAGGGCGTCGGCAATCGGCACGATGGACAGCGCCGCCAGGGTGGGCAGGAACAGCAGTGCATGGATGCGGCCCGGCGTCCGGCCGCGGTCGCGCGCCAGGTAGACGACCCACGCGATGAGCAGAAGGAGGGCGAGCGGCACGCCCACCCAGATCGCGCCCGTGATCAGCGCGACGGCGCCCCAGCCAAGGTTGGGCGTGGTGACCGCGACCAGGCCCAGCAGCGCAAGCCAGGCGGCCAGCAGGCACGACAGGACGAGGCCGGCAAGATAGCGCCGATAGGAGATGGGCGTGGCAGTCATTCGGCGGTGCTGGGTAGCGTAGGCGGATAATCGATCTCGATGGGATCCCGGGCATAGACCGGGCCGGGCAGGCTGGCCGCGGTCAGCACGGGCCGGACCCGGTAGCGCCCGGGCGCGAGCCCTGGCGGGAAGAAGGGCACATACGCCTGGCCCTCTTCGGTCGCATGGAAAATGACATGGCGCTCGTCATGCCTTTCGATGGGGTTGTCGTCCAGCGTGCGCGTTTCCCCGGGCTTCAGGGAAAGGGTGGAGAGGTCATAGAGCTTGTGCACGGTGCTGGCGCCGTCCGCGCCGGTGAATATCAGGTGGATCTCGGCGCCGTAGATGTCGATGTCCGACTCGCCCTTGTGATCCAGCGACAGCGTGAAGAGGTTGCGGTAATAGTCCGGCTCGTCGACGGCGTCCCGATAGTCCATCGCCCAAAGCGTGAGGGGCGCCACGGGCGCCGCCGACGCGTCGTAGCGGCGCGCCAGATCGTAGGCGTCCTTCAGCGACACCCAGCGCACGATCCGGCCGGCCTTGCCTTCATAGCCGATCTGCATCCATGCCTCTCCCCGGAACGCCAGCACGGAGGTCCTGTCTCCTTCGACCAGGTAGCCTGGCGTGACAGCCTGTTCATCGGGCGCCGAATAGAGCGCAAGGCGCGGCACCGGCACCTCCCACTGCGCCGGCGCGCCGCCGTCCCCGGACGGCAGGACGGCCTCGGTCAGCACCGTGCCTTGCCGGTCGTACATGACGCCCAGCGCGGGCTTGCCGAAATAAGGCCACTGGAACGTTTCCTCCGGCTCGCGCGTCTGGCCGGCCAGCCACATCACGCCGCCGGGCTCGACCCGCAGGAGGTCGGCATGCCAGCGCGGCCCGCCCCGGCAACTGCTGCGCAGCGTCCTGCGCGCGACGAGGCGCTCCACGTGCCAGAGTCCCTTGCAGTTCTGCCGTTCCTGGATGGACTCGGGCACCTCGAACGGCACATAGGCCTTGGCGCCCGGGTCGTAGCGCCAGATGGCATACGCAAGGTTGACCATGCCCGCGCGCAGGCTGAGCGAGACGTCCGGATGGCCGTCGAAGTCGTAATCCAGCGCATCGAAGTCCGGCCCCGCGCCCTCCTCGACGTCGTCCTCCGACAGGAGCGGCAGGCGGGCCCCGTCGGGCTGGATCAACACATAGTCCGGGCCTTGTTTCTCGATCCGCGCGGAAACGCCGGGCTCGGGCGACAGGGGCAACAGGACCTGGCCGTCGCTGGCGGACACGGGCGTACCGGCAAGGCAGGAGGCGGCAAGGACCGCCCTCAAGGCAAATGTCCGGAACAGGGCCGGCATGGAATTCTCTCCCCACATGACACGGCGTGATTTTAAGGACAAGGGACACACCCACGGGAATGTCGTAACAGCTCACTACATTTGCCGCGCCCCGCCAGCGCCGTCGCTATGATTCCCACCGATCGACAACCAGCCGGAGAGGAAGGCATGCAGCAGCACAAGCGGTGGGCGGGATTCATCATGGGCGCCATTCTGGTCATCCTGTCCGCGGGCCTGTGGGCGCCCGCCGTCCAAGCACAAGCCTGGCCCGCGTTGCGCGCCTCTTCCGATGAAAGCCAGGTGCTGGCAGCCTTCAAGAAAGGGCCCTATGGCAACATGGCCAAGGGCCGCGTCGCGCGCCAGACCGTGGTGCCCGGCATCTATGCGATCGTCGATCCGGCCGGAAAATACGCGCCCCTCTTCACCGACGCCAAGATCACGAAGATGAAGAACGGCGGCAGCGGCTGGCTCGACGTCGCCAGCGGCAACCCCTTGCCTGCCGCGCAAGTGCAGGCCTTGCGGCGCGACATGGCGTCGCGCATCGACACCGGCCGCGCCATCCCCTATCAATACGGCCAGGGCGGCAAGGGCGCCATCCTGGTCACGGCCTACGACTGCCCGTATTGCCGCAAGCTGGAGCAGGAGCTGGATGCCAGCGCGGTGAACGCCAAGGTCTACGTCTTCCCGACCTCGCTGCAACACAACAAGCCCGGCCCCATGGCGCTGGCCCGGGATATCTGGTGCAGCGCCGATGCCGCCACGGCCTGGAAAGCGGCCATCCTGCGCAAGGAAGCGCCCGCGAAGGCCGCGTCGTCGTGCACCAAGGATGCGCGCGACACCAGCTGGTTGATGACGCTGTTCGACATCAAGGGCGTGCCTGCGCGGATTCTTCCCGACGGCAGGGTGGGGATGTTCAAGGTGGGTGAGCTGTAGGCTGCAAAACCGTGTCGCGCCCAGCTGGCGCTTGTTCGCTGAAACGGCCGCTTGTTGGGCAGACGCCCGGCAAGCGGCTCGTCATTTGAGCGACGCCAGCATCTCCCGGCGCAAGATCGCGTTGATCCGCGTCTGATATCCCTTGCCCTGCGATCGAAGCCAGGCCAACACATCGGAATCTATCCGCACGGTAGTCGACGTCTTGGTGGGCTTGTAGAACTGGCCTCGGACAGCGTGCCGCCAGAAATCCTCTCCCAACGGCCCTTGATCGCTGTAGTCGGGATCAGCGTCGCCCCGGGTTCTCAAGGCAGCCAGTTCAGCCCGCTGCTTGGCGGTCAGAGGGGGAGGATTCCCCGGATCCAAGTCACGCGTGACGGTTTTCTTCCTCATAACGTTGTCTTTCCTTCCGGTCTGCTGGACGCGCCGAAATCAGCCGGATGATTTCGGCTTGCGCAGGTTTCGGGCCGCCTTGCCGGCATCCCATTCAAACCTTAGGACCATACAAAAACGTTACTACAAAATTGTTCATTCAGGTGGCTCCGGTTCCGGGATGCGTCCCCCTCCCCCGCCACTATCGCTCGCTGTGTACACTCCCCGCCGATGAACCGTGCTGCTTTTGTCCTGCCCCTTGCCCTCCTTTTCTCTCCCCTCTCCCACGCCGACGCCCTGGTCACCCGCGCCAAGGACGTAGGCCATCGCGATTTCCAGCGTGCCAAGCAGGTCATGCCTCGTGTCTATGGCACGTCGGGCAAGGACTTCTATTGCGGCTGCCCCTATGCGGACAAGAAAGTCGACCTGCAGGCCTGCGGCTACAAGGTCCGCAAGGACGCGAACCGCGCCGGCCGCATCGAGTGGGAACACATCGTGCCGGCCTGGGCCATCGGCCATCAACGGCAGTGCTGGCAGGACGGCGGCCGCAAGCAATGCAGCAAGCAGGACGCGTTGTTCCGCAAGGCCGAAGGCGATCTCCACAACCTGGTGCCGGCGGTGGGCGAAGTGAACAACGACCGCGGCAACTTCCGCTACACGGTGTGGGAGCGCGAGCCGGCCATGTATGGCCGGTGCCAGATGGTGGTGGATTTCAAGGGCCGCCGCGCCCAGCCGCCGCAGCATGCGCGTGGCGCCATCGCGCGCTCCACCTTCTACATGGTCGAGACCTATCGCCTGAACATGAGCGCCCAGGAGCGCAAGCTGTACTGCGTCTGGGCCAGGACCTATCCCGTCAGCGACTGGGAACGCCAGCGCGACCGTCGCATCAAGGCCGTGCAGGGCAACAGCAACCGCTATGTGAGCGACGCGTCGGCCGTTGCGCGGTTCTGCCGCTGACCCACCGTCTCCGCGCAAGCACGCACACGCTGGGCAGCGTTCGCGCAACATCGTTACCGCCCCTGCGCCAAGGGACTCTCCCCTGCCCGCGCCCGCCGCCGCGGCGCAGCATTTGCTTGCACAAGTTTTCCAAATCGTCACCTCCCGTCAATAGAATCGCAGCGCTGTAAGCACTTGATTCAACGCCCGGCGGCCGGCGCCGCCTGGGCCTTACCAGGAGGATTGCCCCATGGACATGGGAAGGAAATGCGTAGCCGAATGTCTTGGCACGTTCTGGCTGGTACTGGGCGGTTGCGGCAGCGCCGTGCTGGCCGCCCACGTGGCGGATGCCGCGGGGTACCCGTTCGGCATCGGGTATGCGGGCGTGGCGCTGGCCTTCGGCCTGACGGTGCTGACAGGCGCGTATGCCCTCGGGCATATCTCGGGCGGGCACTTCAATCCGGCCGTCAGCCTGGGCCTGTGGGCCGGCGGACGCTTCCCGTCCAGCGGATTGCTGCCCTATATCGTGGCGCAGGTGCTCGGCGGCCTGCTCGCGGCACTGGTGCTGTACGGCGTGGCCAGCGGCAAGGCCGGCTTCGCCATCGACCCGGGCGCCGCGGGCGCCTTCGCGTCCAACGGCTATGGCGCATTTTCCCCGGGCGGCTACACGCTGGGCGCGGCGTTCCTGGCCGAGGTCGTGCTGACCGCGGTATTCCTGCTGGTCATCATGGGCGCCACGCACAGGAATGCCGCGGCCGGCTTCGCGCCGATCGCGATCGGCATGGCCCTGACGCTGATCCACCTGATCAGCATCCCGGTGACCAATACGTCGGTGAACCCGGCGCGCTCAACGGCGGTGGCGGTCTTCGCGGGTGAGAACGCGCTGGGCCAGTTGTGGTTGTTCTGGGTCGCGCCCTTGCTGGGTGGCGTGCTGGGCGGCTTCGTTTACCGGCTGCTCAACCGCAACGACTAGCTGGCGAGCGTCTCCAAGCGGGCGCGCAGCCGCGCCTGCGCCCCCTCGCGCGCCGCCTCCAGCGAAAAATGCAGGCTCTGGTACCGGCGCTCGAGGACCTGCCACGGCGCCCCTGCGCCGGGCCGGTACCAGGCTGTGCAGAGATAGACGCCGGAGTCGGATTCCGACGGCGCGGGCGTGACGTCCAGGCAGACCTGCCAGCCGAGATGCGTGAAGTCGGGAGCGCTGTCGGGACGGGGCGGCTTGGACATCTGCGTCAGGTCAAGGGTTAGGGCGGAACCCCGATGCTACACTGCGCCGCAGTGCCAAACCGTGGCCTTGCGGCCGCGCCACTCCTTCCCTTCGTCGCCATGCGCTTGAGTCTTCCGGTACGGCGCAACACGTGCTGGCTGGTCCTTCTTGCCTTTCTGTACGCGACGCTGGTGCCCTCGCTGGTGCTGGCGGGCGGCGTGTCGCCCGAAGCCCGCAAGGTCTGGGTGGAACTGTGCGGCCCCTCGGGCCACGAAATGGTCCAGCTGGAACTGGACACCGGCGGCGAGCAGGGCGATGGCCTGGTGTCGCTGTCCAGCACCGCGCAGTGCCTGCTGTGCCTGCACCCGGCAACGCCCCCTGACACCACCCTGCCCAGCCCGGTCGCCGCCCGCGCGGCCTCGGCCATACCGCTGGCCGCCGCGCGCGAGACACCCGCGCCGCGTGGCGCCCCCGCCTGGCAACGCGCCCCCGCGCGCGCGCCGCCCCTGAACGCCTGAGTGCCTGCGCCTTGGCGCCGTTCGTCCTGACACAGGACACACGCGCCTTTCCGACAGATCCCGCAGGCCTGGCCACGCCCTTTTCCTCCTGAACCTTTCGCCGCATGAACGCGGCGCGAAGGGCATGCGCCTGGCTTTGCCATCATTCAGGACCTTCCATGTCCCTGCACGCTTGTGCGGCCACGCGCCGCGCCCGCGTCGGGCAACGCGCCGCGATGGCGCCGCTTGCCCTCGCCCCTTTCGCCCTGGCCCTGGCGACCCTGCCCGCCCAGGCCCAACAGGCCCCCACACTGGCGCCCATCGTCGTCACCAGCGATGCCGTCGGCACCCTGGACGCGCCCGCCGCCGCCGGCACGAACCTGGGGCTGACGCCACGCGAAACGCCGGCCAGCCTCGACGTCCTGACGCGCGACGCACTGGAAGCGCGTGGCGACGCCAGCGTGACCGACGCCATCACACGCGCCGGCGGCATCAGCGCCTCGCCGCATCCGGGCAACGGCTTTAGCGAGCTGTCCACGCGCGGCTTCATGGGCTCGGCGTCGGTCATGCGCCTGTACGACGGCACGCGCCAATACGGTGGCGTGGGCGTGACATTTCCCTTCGACACCTGGTCGGTCGAGCGCATCGACGTGCTGCGCGGCCCCGCCTCGGTGATCTACGGCGATGGCGCCATTGGCGGCGTGGTGAACGTGGTGCCCAGGAAGCCCACGCGCGGCCCCATCCGCAATGAAGTGCAAGCCACCGTCGGCACCGACGACACCGCCCGGCTGGGCCTGGGCAGCGGCGGCGCGATCAGCGACACGCTGTCGTACCGGCTGGACCTGAGCGGCGACCGCAGCGATGGCTGGGTGGACCGCGGCGACAGCAAGAACGCGACGTTCTCGGGCGCCTTGCAGTGGGAGGCCACGCCCGACCTGAGCCTGAAGTTCAGCCACAGCACGGGCTACCAGCGGCCGATGGCTTATTTCGGGGTTCCCCTGGTGGAAGGCCGCCAGCTTGAAGCGCTGCGCGACAGGAACTACGACGTCCGCGATACCTTCATCCGCTTCCGTGACCAGTGGACGGAACTGGCCGCGACCTGGACGCCCACCGACGCCACGACGGTGCGCGCCAAGCTGTACCGCATCGACAGCAAGCGGGACTGGCGCAACTCCGATACCTACACCTACAACCCCGCGACGGCGATGGTGGACCGTGGCCGCGACACCCAGATCCGCCACGACCAGGCGCAGACCGGCCTCACCGCGGACGCGGCATTCCAGGGCAGGCTGGCGGGCATGGCCAACAAGGTGTCCGTGGGCTTCGACATCAATCGCAGCCGCTTCAAGCACACCAACAACACCTACACAGGCAATTCCGGGCCGGTGGATCTCTACCACCCGGATCCTGGCTACTACGACAGCGACGTGCCCTTCCTGCCGCGCTACCGCAACGAGGTCGAGCAGTTCTCGCTCTTCGCCGAAGACCGCCTGGCCTTGACCGATGCCTGGTCCGTCATCGGCGGGCTGCGCTATGACCACGCGCGCCTGACGCGCCAGGACCTGATCGCGAATGCGCGCAGCGCGGATCGCAGCTATTCCGACATCGGCTGGCGGCTTGGCACGGTCTACGCGCTGAGCCCCGAGCTGTCGGTGTATGCACAGTATTCCGAGGCCGCCGATCCGGTGGGCGGACTGCTGATGATCAGCCCCGCCAACAGCGCCTTCGAGATGTCCAGGGGCAGGCAGGTGGAGGTCGGCCTGAAACAGTCGTTCTGGCGGCAGCGCGGCGAATGGACCCTGGCCGCGTATCACATCCGCAAGGACAACCTGCTGGCACGCGACCCGAACGATCCCAGCCTGCGGGTGCAGGTGGGCGAGCAATCGTCGCGCGGCCTGGAAGCCTCGCTGGCGCTGGCGTTCGCGCGAGGCTGGAAGCTGGAAGCCAACGCCACCGTGCTGCGCGCGCAATACGACGACTTCACGGAGAGCGCCGCAGGCGTGGCGGTGTCGCGCAAGGGCAATGTGCCCACCAACGTGCCCGAACGCCTGGCCAATGTGTGGCTGAGCTGGAACTTCCAGCCCGGCTGGACGGCGATGGGCGGCGTGCGCTACGTGGGCAAGCGCTATGCCGACAACGCCAACACGCTGGAGCTGCCTGCGTATGCCACGACGGACCTGGCGCTGCGCTGGGACATGACGGCCGACACCACGCTGACCGCGCGCGGCTACAACGTGTTCGACCGGGCGTACTTCACGACCGCCTATTACTCGGGCACGCAATGGCTGTACGGGCCGGGGCGGCGGTTCGAGCTGACGCTGAACCATCGCTTCTGAGGCCGGCATGGGAGCACGCGCGAAACGGCTGGTCTTCCTGGTGCATCGCTGGACCGGGATCGCCGGCTGCCTGCTGATGGCGCTGTGGTTCGTGAGCGGCATGGTGATGCTGTTCGTGGGCTATCCCAAGCTCACGCCCGCCGAAAGGCTGGCGCCCCTGCCCGCGCTGGGGGCGGACTGTTGCCTGGCCGCGCCGCCCGCGCTGGCCGAGGCGGCCCGCGCGCCAGGCGCCGTCCTGGCCTTGACGACGCTGCGTGGCGAACCGCACTACGTGGTTCGGGGCGCGCCGGG